>ERZ778017.222-NODE-222-length-90863-cov-18.179522_pt1 | contig 90863 bp, 79 predicted proteins | sample MGYA00375747_ERZ778017 | MGnify/ENA primary metagenome ERZ778017 (study PRJEB29350, sample SAMN05509838) | bioreactor metagenome | biome: bioreactor; material: wastewater | place: South Africa: University of Cape Town | collected 2014-03-17 ... | reverse complement strand
GAACAGACTACAAGCCAGCCCGCGACGGGCGGGTTAATTTCCTATCAAGTGTCTGGAAAATGGTGGACGCACTAGGGCTCGAACCTAGGACCCGCTGATTAAGAGCCATGATCAGAGGGTCCTAGCGCGTCCGCATGTGTCCAAAAATGGCGGAAATCTGCGATTCATAGTCCGCATTGTTCTTGAAATGTTCGCCAGTATCCACTACAAAAAGCTACCTAAGGTAGCAGGTACATATGGCGAACAAAGTAGGGTTGACGGACGCGAAAATCGCAGGGCTCAAGGCGCCGGCGGCTGGTCAAATTGAGCTGGCCGATGGTATCGTCCCCGGCCTGAGGCTCCGCATGGGTGCCAGTGGTATCAAGACGTACATTCTGCGCAAGCGGGTTCAGGGCAAGTGGTTGAATGTGACCATCGGACGCCATGGTCCGAGTTTTACCCTTGCCCATGCGCGTAAGAAGGCGCGCGATCTGCTTGTCGATGTCGAGCAGGGCAAAAGCATTGCCAGGAAGCCGGGTGCTAAGAGGAAGGGGGCAAAGGGCGTCGGTACGGTCGCCGAGCTCTACGAGACGTATCTGTCCCAGCAGATCGAGGGCAAGAAGCGCAGCGCAAGGGAGTTCGATCGGGTCTTCCGAAAGTACATCGAGCCCGAGCTGGGAGACCGCCTCGCGGACTCCATTACCCGAGGTGACGTGAGCCGCTTTGTTGAGAAGATCGCGTTCGAGCGGGGCAGGGAAACGCTGACGATGGCGCGGATCGTCTATCGCCATCTTTCGACCTTTTATACGTGGGCACTCACCAGACTCGAGCATATACCCGCCAATCCCTGCCGGGACGCGTGGCGTCCGAAGCGAAATGAACCTCGCGATCGCGTACTCAGCGACCGAGAACTTGCAGCACTATGGCAAGCTGCGGTCGAGGATGGCTATCCGTTTGGTCACCTTGTGCAGATGCTTGTCCTTACGGCTCAGCGCCGGGGAGAAGTACTCGATGCAGCGTGCGATGAGTTCGATTTCAAGGCGAAGGTTTGGACCGTCCCAGGCGACCGAGCAAAAAACTGCAAGGCGAATGTGGTGCCGCTATCCGCGCAGGCTCTTGCAGTAATCACCGAGGTCTTCATGGCTGCGGGCATCGACCCTGACGACGCCCACAGGCAATCCCAGATCCTGTTGGCATCGAAGGTCACCAGCACGAACAGCGTTAGCGGCCTCTCGAAAGCATGGAAGCGGATCAGAGCAAGCGTGGACGAGAAGCTCGGCTACGAGACCGGTCACTTCACAATGCATGACATTCGGCGGACGGTGGCAACTGGTCTCCAGCGTCTCGGCATACCTCTGGTGGTTTCTGAAGCGGTCCTCAATCACCAGTCAGGATCAGCTATGGCCGGCGTGGCGGGGGTCTATCACCGACACCAGTATACCAACGAGAAGCGCGAGGCGTTGGCGTTGTGGGGTAAGGAGGTTATGCAGATTGTAGCCAAGTACCCAGCCGAGGCCAAAAACGGCTAGACTTCCGTGCAGTCGCTCGCTTGTAAAATGGTCCAGCCCGGCAACAATCCGTCGATTGACTCTGGTTCGGTTAACTTGCGGTGCGACCGCTAAAAACGCCAATGGCGAAGGACGTCGCGGACATATCCGGGCGTCTCGCCATTCCGCGGTATACCGCCCGCGCGTTCGACTGCACCTGGACCGGCATTGTAGGCCGCGACAGCGAGGTGAACCACGCCAAACCTGTCGAGCATCTGCCTTAGATACCGCGCTGCGCCGAAGATATTGGCCATGGGGTCAAAGCGATTGAAGACGCCGAGTTCCTTTGCCGTCGCTGGCATCAGCTGGCCAAGGCCCGCAGCGCCTGCCGGGCTGACAGCAAGGGGGTTATAGCGGGATTCCGTCCAGACGAGCGCGTCGAGCAGGCCGGTGGGCAATGAATACTTCGCTTCCGCCGCATAGACGTGGGGCAGGTAGCTAGCCCGCCGAAACCCGGATGGACCAGTTTTGGCCTTGGGTTCGTATCTGTAAGGCAGATTGACCCGGCCATTTTCGGCCACGGTCAAACTTGATGCCGGGGCATCCTGCGCGGATCGCCAGAGCCCATGCTCAACCAATTGGAAGCCGTTTGATGCTTCGGCAATTCGGGTGCCGTCGGAGTAGTTGGCGGGTGCGCCAACTGATGCTGGCATCGGCAATTCCTGGGCACTGGCGGGCATGGCTGATGCGATGGCAATGCCACCGACCAGGAGGGCTTTCATTGTCATTTCTCGATCCTTCTATAGCCGAATCGAGAGAGAACATATAAAGAACATATGGCGTAGGAAATCGGTTTGGCGCTGGTGCAGAGCGGAGGCTGCACGGGGAGGGCACCTCAACCGGAGTAGGTCGATGCCCCAGCTAAAGAATACTCACCAACTCGAACGCCGCGCCCGCACGATTGTCGAAAGTCTCAAGGGAACATGGCGCCAAGGCAAGGGCATGTGCTGCTGTCCCGCCCACGATGACCGCACACCGTCGCTCAGCGTGACCTTGGGGCGAAAGGCCATTCTGTTCCATTGCTTTGCCGGATGTTCGAATGAGGACGTCATTGCAGCATTGGATCGCCAGGGCGTTCGCAGCCGCGAGCTCTTTGATGGTTCTGGTGCTGGGACAGCCAATCAGCAAAATCAGGGTGACTTCAGTCCCAATGCGCGACGCTTGTGGCAATCGGCCACGTTGATCTCCGACAGCCCCGTCGAACGATATCTCGCACAGCGCGGTCTCCAGCACGCATCTGACCGGCTCCGTTACCTGGAACGTACGCCGCTTGGGCCACGCGGGGCTGTCCAATTTCTCCCCGCCATGTTGGCGGCAGTCACGACTGACATCGGCATCATCGCAGTGCACAGGACATTTCTCGATGTGGCGAGCGGCAAGTTAGCTCGCTTCGAGCGGCCCAAGCGCGCGCTGGGCAGCCTCGGCGTCGGTGCCGTCAGGCTTGCACCGGCAGTGCAGGGGCGTCTGGGTCTTGCCGAAGGTATCGAGAGCGCCCTCTCAGCCATGCAGCTCTTCGGGATCCCGTGCTGGGCGACGCTTGGAAACGAGCGGTTCGGTCTCGTTTCGATCCCGGAGAGCGTGCGCGAGCTCTTCCTGTTCATCGACAATGACGCCGGAGGGGCTCTCGCCGAGGAGCGAGCGGTGAAAGCCTACGCTGCGCCTAATCGTGTCCTCCACTCACGAGCACCAGCCTCGTCCGGTTTTGACTGGAACGATGAGCTGAAGTCGCGGCTTGCCCGAAAACCTGATCCATCAGCAGAGGGGAGGGGGCCTTCGGCTGATTGAGGCCTGCCCGCCGCAGGACCTCGTCAGGAGGTTCCCATGTCCAATTCTTCCCTCGCCTTTGCATTCGATGAACCGTCACCGCCCATCGTTGTGATGGCGGCCCAGACCATGGCATCCGAGTTGGAGGCAGGCCGCGCGCTTTCACGCAGCGACGTCACGCGCATCATGACAGAGCACTTCGGGGGGAGCGATGCTCTCGGGCGTTGGTCAGTTCTTGACGCCCATGCAGCTACCGAGCTGGCACAGGTTCAATACCTGCAAACAGCGGATCAGATCCTGCTCTCGGCGTCGATCGACGAGGCGGAACAGTTCTTCAGCTGCCTCGATGCCCGACTGCCGCCCCAGACCAATCGCAGCGACGAGCAGATCGAATGGCAGCAGTTTGCGACGCCGCCGCGCCTTGCCTGGCTTGCTGCTCGGGCCTGCGCGCTGGCAACTGACGAGCTTGTGCTGGAACCCTCGGCCGGAACGGGCATGCTCGCGGTCTGGGCTGCCAAGGCCGGCTCGCGCCTTGCCCTCAACGAAATCTCGCCGCTCCGCCGCGACTGCCTGAATGGCCTGTTCCCGGCTGCCCGAGTGTCCGGTCATGACGCTGAGCTGATCGACGAACTGCTTGATCCAGCCATCACCCCAAGCGTCGTGTTGATGAACCCTCCCTATTCGCACGGCATCGAGCGAGGGCACGATAGTCGCACCGGCTCGCGCCACCTGAGGTCGGCCTGGAACCGTCTGGCGTCCGGCGGTCGGCTTGTCGCAATCATGCCCGAATGGTTCGATTGCGGGAGGGTTCTGGCCGGGCTGAAGGGGCCAGCTTCGCTGCGGCTCAATGTCGCCGTCGAACGTGCCTTCGTCAGGCATGGCACCGGGATCACCACCCGGCTGCTGGTCATCGACAAGGTGGGAGGCTCCAAGGAGACCGTCACAATCCGTACCAGCGAAATCGGCCAGCTGGTCGATCTTGTCGATGCTCTGCCGGCTCGCGCCAGCTTGGAGCCTGTTCCCGAGCAATCGAGCCTCCCGGCTCGTGCGCCGTTTCGCCTGGTGGCGGCGCAGCGCAGGCCGCTGCCGACATCAGCCAGGCTCACTCCTGCAGAAACCGCTATCGGGTCGCTCACCTATCAGTCGCTCGAAACCCCTGCGCCGCTTGCCCCTCAGGTCGGCCACTATCTACCCTATCGCCCGAGCAGGATCGTTATCGATGGCGCGGCCGAGCATCCGACGCCGCTCGTTGAGTCCGTCGCCATGGGGTCGATTGCCGCACCGATGCCCGAAGCTGTGCCGCAGCTGCCCGACGGGCTGGTTGCCAAGGGACTACTGTCTGCTGCTCAAGCAGAGACTCTGATCTATGCTGCAAGCGCCCATGCGCGCGATCTACCCGGCCGTTTCGAGCCAGAGGACAAGGGCTGTTCGCTCAAGGCATCTGCGGAAGGCCAAACCTACCGGCAGGGTTACTTCCTCGGGGATGGAACGGGCGCCGGGAAGGGGCGTCAGGTTGCGAGCGTCATTCTTGATCGCTGGGTGCGCGGGGAACGCCGCCATATCTGGATTTCGAAGAACGAGGCGCTGCTCGAAGACGCGCGCCGTGACTGGGCTGCCCTTGGCGGTCTCCCGATCGACATCCAGCCGCTTGCATCCTGGAAGCTCGGCACCCCTATCGCCATGCGCGAGGGCATTCTCTTCGTGACCTACCCGACTCTGCGGTCGGGCCGAAACGATGCGACCCGCCTCGACCAGATCCTCGCCTGGGCGGGCGATAAATTCGACGGCGTCATCGTATTCGACGAGGCGCACGCCATGGCCAATGCTGCTGGCGGAGAAGGATCGCGCGGCAAGGTCAAGGGATCGGAGCAGGGTATCGCGGGCGTGCGCCTACAGAACCTCCTGCCGCGGGCACGCGTGCTCTACGCCTCGGCAACAGGTGCGTCAGACGTCAACAATCTGGCCTATGCCACGCGCCTCGGCCTGTGGGGTCCGGAGACCGCCTTCGCCAATCGCGAGGCGTTCGTCGCCGACATTCGTGACGGCGGGATCGCAGCGATGGAGCTGGTCGCACGCGACCTCAAGTCGCTGGGTCTCTACACCGCGCGAGCATTGTCCTTCGCCGGCGTCGAATACGAGATCCTCGAGCATCGCCTGAGCGAGGATCAGATCGCGGTCTATAATGCCTACGCTGAGGCCTGGGCGATCATTCACGCCAACCTGCGCGAAGCGCTGGAGGCCACGCGGATCGTCGATAGCGAAACCGGGGGGACGCTAAACTCGGGCGCCAAGTCCGCAGCAATGTCGATCTTCGAAGGAACGAAACAGCGCTTCTTCGCGCAGCTGCTTCTTTCGATGAAGCTGCCCAGCCTGTTGCCAGCCATCGACGCGGCGATTGCCGAGGGGAACGCCGTTGTCGTCCAGCTCGTCTCGACCGCTGAAGCCATGCTCAATCGTCGGCTTGCCTACCTCTCGGACGAAGAACGCGAAGCACTGGAGATCGATCTGTCCCCCCGGGAATATGTGATCGACTATCTCGCCAAGAGCTTTCCTGTCCGCCTCATGGCCGTCTTCACCGATGAAAACGGCAATCCTCGCTCAGAGCCTATGAGCGACGAACACGGCGCGCCGGTATTGTGCCGCTCAGCACTCGCCGCGCGCGACAGGATGATCGAGCAGCTCTGCGCCTTGCCGCCGATCGCGACCGCGCTTGATGCCATCATCGAACGCTTCGGCGTCGATCAGGTGGCGGAAGTGACTGGCCGGACACGCCGGCTCATCGTCGGCCGCGATAGTCGTCAGAAGCTGCAATCCCGTTCGCCGCGCGCCAACGTCGCAGAAACCCAGGCCTTCATGGACGGGACCAAACGCATCCTGGTCTTCTCGGATGCCGGAGGGACCGGACGCAGCTACCATGCAGATCTGGCCGCCAAGAACCAGGCTCGCCGCGTCCATTTCCTGCTCGAACCGGGTTGGCGGGCTGACGCCGCAATCCAGGGGCTTGGCCGGACCAATCGCACCAATCAGGCTTCGGCCCCACTGTTTAGACCGGTAACGACCGATGTGCGCGGCGAGCGCCGCTTCATCTCGACGATTGCGCGGCGGCTCGACAGCCTCGGGGCCTTGACGCGTGGGCAGCGGCAGACCGGTGGACAGAACCTGTTCGACCCGGCCGATAATCTCGAAAGCATCTACGCCAAGGAGGCGCTCCACCGCTGGTTCGGTCTTCTGTTCACTGGTAAGCTCAAAGCGGTCAGCCTCGGGCGCTTTCAGGAGCTGACAGGCCTAAGGATTGAAGCCCCTGACGGGTCGGTGGTCGATGACCTGCCGTCGATCCAGCGCTGGCTCAACCGCATTCTTGCTCTTCCCATAGCCTTGCAGAACGCGATCTTCGATGAGTTCATGGGGCTGGTCGAGGCGCGTATCGATGCCGCCCGCCAGGCTGGCACGCTCGATCTCGGCCTTGAGACCATCGCGGTCGATGACTTCACGATCCTGGCGGACACGCTGCTGCGCACGGATCCCGCGTCGGGTGCGACGACCCACCTGCTGGAATTGGAAATTGCCAGAGCCTTGAAGCCGCTGACGCTGAAGAGGCTCGAGGAGCTCCACGGCCTCGCTGGGCCACGGCAGCGACCTGTTCGGAACGCCCGTTCAGGCCGGGTTGGCTTGCTGGTGCCCGCCCGCAGCATTCTTGCTGATGACGGCACCCGCGTTTCCCGCTTCGAACTGCTGCGCCCGTTGAAGCGCAGCCACATCACCGAGGATCAGCTGGCTGAGAGCAGCTGGGAGGCAATCTCCGTCGACGCTTTCCGCGAAGCCTGGGCAGCAGAGGTTGAGGAAGCGCGGACCAGCCATAAGCGCGAGCGCCTTTATCTTGCGACGGGCCTTCTGCTGCCGGTCTGGGACAAGCTTCCTTCGGATTTCGTGAGGGTGAGCCGCATCTCGGCGGTAGATGGCCGGTCGCTCCTTGGCCGGGAGGTTCCAGCCCATTGCGTGCCCGAACTGTGCCGGGCGCTGGGTCTGGAGCGCGAGCAAACGCTATCCGCCGATGACATCGTCCAGACCGTCCTGGCGACCGGCCGACCCATGGAATTCGCCGGCCGTGAGCAGCTCATGGTCAAGCGCAGTCTGGTCAATGGCTCACAGCGAATTGAATTGACCGGATGGAACGTCGCCCGCCTTGACTGGTACAAGGCCCAAGGCTGCTTTTCGGAAATCATCCGCTACCAGACGCGGCTGTTCGTGCCGATCGAGGGCGCGGCGAGCGTGATTGCCAGACTGGCATCATCCGCATAGATCGTTGCCAAATGGCATTGAGTGGCGTATATGATGCCATATGGAGAAATGCCATGCTGGCTCTGCAACCCGTTGATACTGCCGTTACCGGCTTCCGTCCCGATCCGATTACCCAGGACGAGGCAGCTGCCATGTTCCGGGCAGTCCTCAATCTGTTCGGCAAATGGGAGCTGACAGACGACCAGGCGGCAACCCTGCTCGACATGCCGGTGCGCTCCTATCGTCGCTGGAAGGCCGAAGGCCCCGGGCGCGTTTCGCGTGATGGGCGTGCGCGTCTCTCCAACCTCATGGGCATCCACAAAGCGCTCCGGATCATCTTCTCGGAGGCAACCCGCGGCTATTCCTGGATCAGGTCGGCCAATGATGCGTTTGGTGGAGCCAGTGCGCTCGACGTGATGCTCGGGGGCGAGCTCACCGACATTATGCGGGTGCGTCGCTACCTCGACGCCGAGCGTGGTGGCTGGTGAGCGGAACGGCGGCGATCCCCGTTTTTCGAGTTGAGTGGAAGGGCGCTGTCAGGATCATCCGCAGTGCCTTTCCACCGATCGACCTGTTCGAGGACATCGCCGATCCAGCCGACTGGCCGTTGCTGATCTCGGCCGAGCAGAAGACCAATCCCCGCATCATGGCGACGATTGGCAATCTCGACCTGGTCCCAGTCGACCGGCGCGTCGGCGGCAATGGGGCATCCTACCTCATGGCGCCGTTCACCCATGTCAGCACGGACCGGCCGAGCCGCTTTACCGATGGCAGCTATGGTGTGCTCTATGTCGGGGACCGGTTTGAAACCGCACTGTTCGAGACCATTCATCACCATGCCCGCTTCATGGCACGGACAAAGGAAGCACCTGGTTGGACTTCGCAGTTCCGGGAGATCGCCATGGCGGTCGATGCAGAGCTACATGATCTTAGATCTGCGGCTGCGGAACTGGCCCCGATGCTGGACCCTGATAGCTACGCGGCATCCCAAGCTCTGGCTGCGAATCTCAGGGACTCAGAATCCGACGGCATTGTCTACCCGAGCATCCGGCATCCTGGTGGGGAGTGCGTCGCTCTCTTCTACCCGGACTGCGCGTCAAATCCTTTGCAGGGGCGCCACCTCGACTATCACTGGGATGGCGAGCGGGTTGACCTTGTCCGCGATGCCGGTTCGGGAGCTGTTTTCCGGATCGTCGATTTGCCGCCCGACCCTGTCTGACCGCATGAGTTTGGCTTCGGGCCGAGTGCTGTAGGATCTCCGAGCACAGGGGGCGGCCAGCAGACTCAAGTCTGCGCACCAGCCTTCACGAGTTCATGAAGGGCTTTGTCCGGCGAAATCGGGCCCTTGTACAGCGGGCTGCACGGCGTCTCCGCTAGCTTGGCCGAAATCGCCAGGAGGTCGTCAACATCGCCCTTTTCATAGGCATAGGCGGCCAGCCAGAATTCGGCCTGCTTAACGAACTCGTTGAGGATGCCCACGACACTCCGGTTCGCGGTCTTTGCATACTGGACGGTGTCCATCCGCCAGACTTCCTGCGCGATGAATTCAGATGAGACGCCGTGCTCCCTCAGAACCAGCGCCAATTGTGCGGGGAATCTTCGAGCAAGCGTGACCGCTGGGGCTAGCGGCATAAGCACGGGAAGCAGCGTGCGCTCAGAAACCAGCAAAGCGACTTGCGGCTTCCAGAACAACACTGTGGCATACCAATTGCCCAAGGCGGTGTCGCTTTGCCCGGGCTCAGCGATCTCGGGTTTGATCCGATCAAGCAGCTTCTTGGTGCAGTGGAGGTGGAACATGGTGGCGAGGGATAGTGCTCGCTCTCGAGCGCGTCCACTGACGATACCGGCCACACCGCTGGAATGGTTGGAATGGAAGGGACCGACCAGATCCGGTCGCTCCGATCGGTGACTGTGAGCGTCCGCTCCTGGCAGAAGCGGCCAATTAGGCATCTCTATGAAAACGATCTCCGCAGCAAGCTCTGATCCGAAAGCGGGGCGCTTGCGCGGCGGAGGGTTCGAGACAAGCGTCGACCACGCGGACGCACGGTGATTTGTATTAGGGGGTAGTGATAGTGATCTGACGACGGAGTCAGTCCGCAAGTTCCGCTAAGTCAGGCCAATCTTCCGGCACCAGAGCGGGCGGCTTGGCCCAAGGGCGCTCTACCAAAGCTTCTTGGAACCAGGGATTGCGCAGATTGGCATGCTCGGTGACGATGATCTGAAAACCAGGCGCGTCTTCGCGCGCGAATTTATCGAGCAGTTCGAACAGTCGGCGCACCGCCTCGAGATCGGCGTCCTGCTCGGTTCTTTCGATCGAGCCTCCGGCCGCCTCGTAGGAAGCTTCCGAAGGAAAATAGACTTGGGTGGGCTGATCAATCAGCAGGAAACGCGGGATGGGCTGGTTCTGACTGGTCGCGAAGCGATGAAGCGCCAGCAGAGCCGCCAGATGATAGGCGAGATGATTCTCGCCGCCTCCGGTCCGCTGCATGAAGATCGGGCGACCGGGCCTGTCCAGCGCGACTGTCAGATTGTGCAGGTCGAAACGCGCCGGATATTGGCTGAACTCGCCGCCGAGCGCCGCGACGTAGCCTGACATGTGCATCGAGATATTGTTCAGGGTCGAGGCGAGCCGCGTGCCGGAATCGTCCGCACCGATGCGTTGCTCAAGATCGGCCACCCGCGCCTTCAAGCGGCGCTGCTCTTTCTCGAGCCGCGCGAGCTCGGTATCAGGCAGCAGGCCTTCGAGGAACAGGCTGATCCGGCCGACTACGCGAGAGGCTGCATTGTTGCGATTGCCCAACTGCACGATCACTTCGCTCGCCGCGATCGCGCTCGACAGTTCAACCTCCTTGCCCCGGATCTGATCGCCGGTCGCTTGAAGCTCACGCCGTTGCTCGTCCAGATAGGCATCGAGTTGCGGGCGCTCTCCGACAACCGCGTTCATCTCACGATCAAGCGACTCCAGATCAGCGAGTAGCAGCTGTGCGATCGGGCTCTCCAGCGCAAGGTTAGTTTCCGCGAACGGCCATTGCCACTCGCCGGTCACCTTGTTGACGGGCAAGGCCTTGATCGACGTCAGTCGGTCATGCTGCTCAACCGCCTCGGTTTGGAAGCCATCGGCACGCTTTGCATATTGCTCGGCCGCATCGAGGCGGCGCTGGATTTCTCGACGCTGTTCGCGCAGCGTCACAAGCTCATTTTCGATTCCAGTAATGCGCCCGCCATCATCCTCGGGAACCGGCGTCGGTTTCCAGTTCAGTGCTTCCCGCAGCTGATCGACAATCTTGACGCCCGTCGCGGGGCTGGTTTGGAAAACACCGACCGCCTGCGCCTCGGAGTGTAGCCCGATCGCACGTTCCTCCGAGGTGTCGATCGCGGATTTCGCCTCATCGAGCAGCTTGGTGTTCAGGCGCAGATCGCGCTGGGCAGTGCGCAACTGCGACTCCAAGTTGAACCGATCCCGCGACGACACGCCCAGCAATATGGGCAACGTGTCCTTGATCGTCTGCGGCTGAAAAGGCTCATTCTGGCGGTAGAAAAGCTGGTCCTTGTTGGCGACGATGGTCTGTTTCTGGAACAGGTAGAAATGGGTGTGTTTGATATTGGCGTCATAGCTCTCCCGGCTACTGTCTATTGGCACGTCGGTGGTGTTTTCCGGAATGCCGAGCCGCCTCGATAGGAGTGTTTCGACCCCATCGTCATCGTCATTGACGGCGAGATCACCAAAGTTGGGAACGGCGACCTCAATCCCCCGGCGCACCATAGCCAGGCTGCAGCTGCTGCGCCCCAGTCCCGGGGCGGGCTTGGCGACCAACACCTCTTCACCTTCGAAGGCATAGCGGACGGCATACCAGGAAACGCGCTCCTGGATGATGCCTTCTGGGATGTTGAAGGTCGATCGCCCCATGCAATATTCGATTATGTCCGAAAGCGCCGACTTGCCTGTCGACGAGCGTCCGGTGATCACGTTGAGACCGTCATGGAAAAGCAGGTCGCGCCTGCGACCATCATGGCTGTAGATGTGGATCGATCTTATTTTCATGGCCGAACGCCCATCGTCATGTAGAGAGTGCTCCGATCGCCGACACGGGCGAATTCCTTGCCGACGAAACGCGCAACGCGTTGGCAGGAAACCGTTTCGGCAGTGCCGGTAATCGACTTGCGCAGGCCGTCTGGAGTTGCCTTCAGCCGCCCGTGCGCGTCGACCGTAAACAGGCCCATCTGCATTAGGAAGCCTAAGGCCTCGAAGGCGTAGGGCAACAGATCGGTGGTGCGACGCGCAAAGCCGACGAGCAGTTCGGGATGAGACGCGATGAGCTTCAGCAGGTAGCTGCGATTGCCGGCATGCAGGATCTCGCGCGAGCGTTTGTGGAGACAGAGAGGCAGCACCAGCAGCACGAGGGAAAAGGGCATGCCGCGTTCGTCCTCTTCCTCATAGCCGCACAGCGCGCGCATCAAGATAAGGCCGCAAAAGGCAGGGTTGAAAAGATTGCGAATTTCAACCGGTCGTTCGTCCCATCGCTTCATGCAGCGATCCCAAGCAATTGTTGCAGGCGGTCGAGGAAGCGGGGATGCCAATAAACCCGCGGCCTCGGGCTCGCATTAGCAAGAATGTGGAAGGCACCGCGCACTACATAGGGTTCGGTGACACGCTCACGAATGCGGAGCGTTGTCGTTTCCATCTCCGCCCAGCGGTAGAGTTCCCTCCCCGCTACCAGGCAGGCCTCGTCGTTGCCGGTGTCGCTCAATTGCTCGAAGACGATCTCGCGATAGCGCGACCACTCGTCGACCAGCCGATCCTCATATTCTTCGATCTCACCGGAAATCAGCAAACTCTCGCGTGCCCAGCTCGAGCGCTGCTCGAAAGCGCGATAGTAGTCGATGATGGCATTGCGGATGCGGGTCGCCGAGAGATCGAGGACGCGCAGCTGCTCTACGAACAGCCGCGGATCGTTGGCGACGTCGATTTGACCGTCGGGGAGGCGCCCCCGAAAGGTGATAGGCAGATTGTCGTTGCGATACTCCTCCGCGATCGCGGACAGCTTGTCAGAAACCTCGTAGCCATAGATTGGCTCCTTGCGCTCGCCGCTCAGCATCTTGATCGCGAGATCCATCCACCAGCCTTCGAGGCGTTCGAACACGGCCGTACGGGATTCCCGCCGGATGGTGCGCAGGTGGAGGTTGATCAACGCCGGCAGATCGGTGATCCGGGGCGTCGCGTCGATGATCGTGATGCGGCTGTAGAAATCGTTGAGCTCGTCTTCGGTCAATTGTTCGAGTTCTTCGCGTATCTCGCCGATCAACGCGGATTTGCTGGTGGCGAGCACTGCCCGCGCTTGCTCGACCCGATCGTCGTCACCAGCAGCGCTTTCGGTGAACAGGCTGAGGAACGTGCTTTCGCTAAGTTCGGCTGTCGAAAATAGCAAGAAACGGCCGTTCGATGCGATCCCACCAGTCTTGCGATAATAAGCCAACCATATTCGGACAGATTTCCAGAAATCAGTCGACAGGTTCGTTAGCTTGTCGCCTCCTGCCTTGTGCTTGAGCGAACCAAGTGATCGAATGCCGCTTTCGGTGACGAACTCGACATCATCTTCTTTCTCGAGGAAGACTGCGCTGCTCTCTGAAAGCTCCAATATCTTCAGCAGCGCAAATCGAGGCTGAAAAATGTAGCCTAGGCCTTGTTCAGCCGCAGAAAAAGGCGAACCAGCATTGCCCATTATCGACGAGACCCGTTCGAGTTGTTTCGACGTAGTCGCTGCTGCATCTGCCCCCCCGGCGTACTGCTATCACTGAGGCTCACGATAATTATTCCAAGCTTCAATCAAAGCAACCAACGATTTTGGCAAGCTGGTTTGAGCTGATCCGGCTATGCGCCTGTGAGGATAAGATTCCTTGATGCCTGCTTTCAATAACCACGCCCGAAAGCTGCCAACCCGCTGCTGGCCCAGTCGCAGGCGCTATTTCTGCTCAAGGGATCGTTCGCTTTGATGTCGGGTTCTGCCGATGAAGCTACCGCTGAACCCGCCGTGCGGTAGCGGCGGGTAAGTCCCAAAATGCGTTAAAATGCCGACGGCACTATCCTCGAGAACAGGGTTAGGTTAGCTGATGAACGGGCGATATGACTTGGAGGCGGCTTGGCCAGCGTTGTTGATCTTACAGATCCCGTCGCATCGGAGGAGCAAAACGAGGCTTTAACGCCCGCCGATCAGATCCATCGTATCGCGGAGGGGAAGTTACGCGCGTTTGCCGGGACAATCGACGTGACCACCGGCATCTATCTCGACGACGTTTATGCCCAAAACAAGAGCGTCGCCGAACACACAGCCGCCGATTATCATGGGCGGTTCCTGATTGAACTCGTCCAGAACGCCAACGACGTCCATGTGCGCGGCGCGCATGATGGTCAGATCGAAGTGCTCCTGATCGAGGACGAGGGTGATTTCGGAACCCTCTATGTCGCAAATCTCGGAAAACCATTCACCCACGACAATGTCGTGGCGCTTTCTCGCATTGGAATGTCGACCAAGCCGCCCGGTGAGTCGATCGGCAACAAAGGGCTCGGCTTCCGCAGTGTGAGCCACGTCTGTGACGCGCCCGAGATATACTCGCAGGCGTCGAACGCGATCGGTGCAGGCAGGTTCGAGGGATATTGCTTCACTTTCGCCCGGTCTGAAGATCTGCCTTCGCGAATCGACAACCCGACCGTCCTCGGCCTGGCGCAGTCCGATCTGCCGATGTTCTTTCTGCCGATTGCCCTCGGCACGCAGCCTGAGACCATCGTCGAGTATGCAGCACGCGGCTTCTCGTCCGTCATTCGGCTTCCGCTTCGAGATTTAGACTCGCTTCAGACGGCGAGGGACGAGGTGGCGGCGCTAGATGACGATGGCGCTCCCTTGCTCCTCTTTCTCGATCGTCTCGAGAAGCTCGACGCCAAAGTACGGACCCGCGCTGGTGAGACCTCCTTGGCGTTCACTCTTGAGCGGCATGAAGAGCCGATCACATCCGCGCCGGTTGCCGCCTCAATCGTCTCGCTAAGCGGTGCGCACTGGTTGCTTGTCCGCGATCATGCGCCCGAGGCTCTCATGCAGCGGGCCGTCGACGATGGCGTCAAGGCGAAGCAGCTCCATAGCAGTTGGAAGGACTGGTCAGGGGTCGGTGAAGTCGGCCTGGCGGTGCCCCTCGACCATGAAATTTCGTCGCCCCGCCTCTATACGTTCTTGCCAATGGGGGAGGGCGCCACAGCGCCCTTTCAAGGCCACCTCCACGGCAGCTTCTTCCCGTCTTCGAATCGAAAAGCCCTCGATGCTAGTGTGGCGCTAAATCGCCTGCTCCTCACCCAAGCGGTCACACTAGCGGCCGCAAGCGTGCGTTGGCTCGCGGACCGCGATACCGGCCGCAGTCATGCGGCTCTCACGGCGATCTCTCGGGCGAAGGCGTCTGTCGATCTCCTCGTATGGACCAACCCGTCGAGCCTCACCGCGGCGAAGAGCCCCGGCGAGCGACTAGATTTGCCGGCCCTCTCGGCTGCGGAGGTCGCGCGCCTCGGCGAGCAAGACTTCGCCTCTGTACCGGTTATCCCATGTGCTGTAACGCTAGGTGGCTTGCTCTCGATCGGTTGGCGCTGCCCCATGGAGGTGCGCGCCACCTTCGAGGTTTCCGCCACCTTTGATCTTTTGGCGGTCGCGAAGCACGGTGCGACTATTTCCCCGCCGATCGCGCCGCTTCTTCCTGAACTCACGTCCGAGCGCATCGGCCGGCTGACACCTTTTCTTCGTCAGTATGCTCCCGCCCTGTTTCGTGACCGTCTGGCACCCATCGAGTGCGCGCGGATTGCGGCGAAGATCGCCGGTACTCTGCGCGCTGGAAAGCGTCCGGCGACGAGCCAGTGGACCGCTTTCTATCGAGATCTGCCATCCTTCATGAAAGAGGGGCCGGAGATGCTCGTCGGCTTCCCCGTCATTCTCTGCGATGACGGGACGGTTCGTGCCGGCCGCAGCGACGTCCCTACCGATGGCGAACTTCCGCGTGTCCGGCGGCGCCGGCGCAAGGGTGAGCGGATCGAACCCTCCCTCTTCTTCCCACCCGCGACGCGGCCATCGGGTGAGAACGCGGATATCCCGCTTGAGCAACTCCGTGTGCCGGCGCCATTAGCCGCCCACTTCGCCTTTGCCGCGAACACGCTCCCCTGGCACGGTGAGCTGCGCGCGGCGCGTGAGTTCCTAGAGCGTGGTCAAGTCTCTGCCTATGATGGTGAAACGGTCCTCACCCGTATCTCCCAGGTGGTCAACGCGGGCGCCTCGGTCGAGGAGGCTCTGGCGGGTCTCCGCTGGGCATTTGCAATCTGGCGTCGCGCTCAGGCCACGAGGTCGATTAAGGTAGATTCCTCATATCGTTTGCTCGTTCCCACAACGGATGGGATGATCCACGCGACTGAGGCCGTCTTCTCGGAGACCTGGCCTGATGAACTTCTCGGCCGGCGGCTGAATGCGCTCTTCAGCGCCGCGCCGCCCGACGTTGCCGACTTTTCCGACTATCGAAAGCGCCTTCTCGCGCCGACCAGCCATCGCGCCTTCAAGGGCCAGGCGACGCTGTGGGCGGAGTTTTTGCGCGGACTGGGTGTTGGAACTGGCTTGCGCGCGCTTCCCTTGCCCACCATGCCCCCGACAAGATCCTACGAGGTAACGAGCTTCGGCTTCGCCAAGAAGCTCGGTCTTAGTGATGCCGCCATTGCCGACTGGAAGCGGGACGTCGGCACCTTTAACAAGGAGAGCCTCCGCCACGCATATTCCACCAACTACAAATTTGCGAACGCGCTGTGGCACCTGCCCGGCCAAAGCGACCACGAACGCTTTTCCGACGATTGCCGGGAAATCTACGCCGGTCTGGTGATCGAGTGGCTAGCAGGCGCCGGAAAGGAGTTGCTCCGCGTCGACCTTCGTCACGAGCACTTTTCGAGCGACCAATATCCGTGGTCGACGCCCGCGGGTGCCTTTATTCGTAGCGGCGCTTGGCTGCCCGCGGACGATCCAACATCCGACGGGCCGGTTCGCCGCTTCTATAGCCCGTCGGACGTCTGGGTCTCGAGCAACGAGCGCTTTCCTTTCTATCTTCGGCAGGTGGCGGTCACGATCGGCAGGATCATCGATCGCCGGCAGCCCGACGCGCTCAAGCAGCTCCGAATCTATGGAAGACTACGCCTTCTGAACGATCCCGCGATCGCCCTCGATCAAGCACGTTTCCTTGCGTCCCAATATGCCGCCGGAACGGTTCGCCCACACTATGAGCAGCAGCTCGCCAACCTCTACAACGCGACCTGGAAAGTTATCGCAGACAAGCACGCAGCGGATCCGCAAGCGACCGGCAAGGCGGCTAACGACATGCCGATCCTTGTCCGTCGGCGCGCCGATCTCGCGGTCACGATCCCGGTCAAGGAGACCGCGCCTCTCTACGTCCGAGACAGCGACGACGATCTTGCGCCGAGCCTTGTCGCGTCGATTGATGGACTCCTTCTCGACATCAAGGGCGCTGATCGCGCGCGGGTGGGCGCAGCAGCAGAAGCCTTGTTCGGCAAGAAGGTGAGCCGCCTATCCACGATGCGCTACGACGTAAAAATCGACGACGTTGCGCTCGACGACATTGAAACCAGCGAAACGGCGCTCGACAAATGCCCCTGGCTCCGCGTGATGCTCGCGGTTGCGATGGAGGGGTTGCGCGGCACTGACGCCGGTCAGCTTCCTGCAGATCGTGGCACCGTTCTCGAACGGCTTAGTGATATCGCCCTCGTGGCGGCGGAAGATGTCGCCTTCGAAATCAACGAACAGCGGATAATGGCCCCTGGTGATCGCCCCGCCTATGTCTTCCGACGCTCGGACCGGCCGACTCTCGTTGTTACCCGGGTCGGCGTTCCTCTTACCTGGAATGGCCTCCAACTCTGTCTCCCGGCGATCTGCGACGCGATCGACCTTTCCCCAGTCGCCAATGGCATGCGTCTACTCGCCCACGAACTCGCCGCTGCCTGCGAGGACATCGGCGAACTCGGTCTCGATGAGGATGTGATTTCCCGACTCGGCCGCACCCTCCAGCTCGAAGACGGCTTCGTAGCTTCGGTCCAGCATCTTATCGGCGAGCGCGTCGATCTTCGGATGCCATGGATCCGCGCAGCCATCCACTACGGATTGGGGGCAGAAGCTCTGAAGGACTGTGATCGACTTGAGGCCGAACATGGAGCAGACCCCGCTCGTCTACTCGCTGAACTGATGCCGCTTATCACGGCCGCGGCGACGGATGCCGACGGGCTGCTCAAGGCATGTCGGCGAGCTCAATCGACGGCACAGTTCGGTGAGCTACTCGACCTCGATTTTGCGCGCTTCAACGAGAGCTTGGCGGCTACAGGAAGCGAGCCGCTGGCCTACCCCGCGATCCACGCTTCGCAGCTCCTCAATCATATCGTGGACCATGAGACGTCCATCCTGGAGGCTCTCCGCAACGCGGTCGCGTCAATGCTCGACAAATTCACGCCTGCTCCAGATTACGCCCAGCGCCGTGATGCCCTGCGATCGATGAAGACGGATCAAGCATGGCTGCCGCTCTATCATTTCGTGCCAGAGGCCGTGCTAGAAGAGCATCTCGCACGGTGGCTGGCAGACGCGGGGGCACCCCCGATCGGCTCGAACCCACACGGCCTGCCCGATCTTGCCGACGTCAGGTTGGCCAACCTGGCGGCGATCAGCCGCTTCGCGGCCGCGGCGACGCCAATTGTGCGGGCTTGGTGGAAGGGTCCGGTTTCGAGCATTCCCGAATATTGGCGCGAGGCCAAGGCGGCCGAACAGCATATCCGTGCCAAGCTCGATGCGGCTGGTGCGGTCGACTTCAAGCCGATGGATGAGACAGCGCTCATTTCCTGGTGCGTCAAGCTCGCCTTTTGGCCTGACGGTATGGAGCCAACGCTCGATTGCGACATGCTAGGTATCGGAGCCGATGCAATCGACGCTGCGGCGAAGGAAGCGCAACGCGAGGCGGAGGAACGGGCAGCCAAGGCGCGCTCTGTTCGCGTCAATGATCGCGATGTCGATCCCGAGCATGCTGACTGGACCGAAATCTCGGCCGAGATCGCCGCCCGTCTTTCCAAGCAGGTCAAATCGGCGAGGCTGACCACGCCCACCGAACTAGCCGTGCTCGAGAAACGGACAAACAAGCCGGCAACGAGCCGTAATCCGCGCGATGTTCCGCCCGGGCCGGATCGGACCCCGCAAGCCAAGAAGGACATGATCGGGCGGCTGGGAGAGCTCGTTGTGTATCACTGGCTCAAGGATCGCTTCCGGAACCAGGACATCGACAAGGCATGGGTTTCACGCTTCGGTGCCTTGCAGAAGGGCAAAGCTTGGTCCGACGACCTCGGCTACGATTTCGAGTTGAAGCATGATCGGCGAACCTGGCTCATCGAGGTCAAATCCAGCCAGGGTGATCGGTGCCAGTTCGAGATGGGAGAGTCAGAGGTTCGTGCCGCGCGGGAGGCTGCCCGGCCCCGGTCTGGTCAGCGTTATGTAGTGATCTACGTCGCCAACCCGGCGACTTCGAGCGCAACGCGGATCGACGTCTTGCCCAACCCCATGAGCGAGGAGGCGGATGGTATCCTCCGCCTCCTCGGCGAAGGCGTGCGCTTCGGGTTCAAACCGAAATAGGACCAAGGCCGGAATCCTGAGGATAGTCAAACGTCCGCTTTTGCGAAGGCGTGACCTTGGCAATAGAGTCCGTGGACAGCAGCCTCGTCCCAACCATGGCCATTCGTTATACCTCTTTGCTATCGAGTGATTTTCTGCGAACGCAACAGAGGGGAGTGGGCTTTGCCCTGATTGAGCCATTTGGGCGTCGATGGTCGATGCACCGGGCTCACAATCAGGAGTGTGTCCCATGATCAAGTCGATCCCGCTGAACAAGCTGGTCCAGTCTCCCCGCAACGTTCGCCGTCACAGCGACCCGGCTGCAGACGCCGAACTCAAAGCAAGCATAGCGGCCCATGGATTGCTGCAGAATCTCATCGTCAAGCCCGCGGCCAAGGGCAGGTTCGAGGTCGAAGCCGGCGAGCGTCGGCGCCGCGCAATGCTTGCGCTCGCGGACGAAAAGATTCTCGCCCGCGATCACGAAGTCACCTGCCTCGTGCTCGAAGACAGTGCTGAAGCCGCGGTCGAGACTAGCCTTGCGGAAAACTTCCACCGCCTCGCCATGAACCCAGCGGACGAAGCCCAGGCTTTTGCGGCGCTTGTCGCAGGCGGTGCGACTGTTGAAGATGTTGCGCGCCGCTTTGGCCTGACGGTCCGTTTCGTCGAGGGGCGTTTGCGTCTCGCGACGCTCGCGCCCGTCGTGTTCGAGGCACTGGCCTCGGGCCAAATCACTCTCGACATCGCCAAGGCCTTCGGTGCGACTTCGGACCAGGAAATCCAGGCCCGCGTCTTCGAGCAGGTTTCCTCGGCCTACTATGCGCCTAATCCCGACAGCATCCGGCGCATGGTCCTCTCCGGGACCGTCCGAGGCAGCGATCCGCGCGCCCGCCTGGTCGGCCGCGACGCCTACATCGCCGCCGGCGGTCGGATCGAGCGCGAACTGTTCGACGACGACGACAGCGAATCCTGGGTCGATGTAGCCTTGCTCGAGAGCCTCGCGGCGGCGAAGATGGAAGAACATGCGAAGGCGCTCGCAGCCGAGCAGGGTCTCGCCTGGGTCAAGCCCACGCTCGATCCCTATGCCAGCCATGATCTGGTCGAAGGGCTGGTCAGGCTTCCTGCCGAACCGGCGCCGCTCACCGAGGCGGAACTGGCGAGGCTCGACAAACTCGATGCCTCCTACGACGAGCATGCGGCGATCCTCGAAGACGAGGAGAGCGCCGAGGAAGCCATGGCGGCAGCCGAAGCGGCTATCGAGGCCATCGAACGCGAATGCCAGGAAATCCGCGCACGCCCACCAGTCATTGCGCCCGAGCTGAAGGCCGAGGCGGGCATGATCCTGGTGCTTTCACGCGATGGCACTCCGGTACTCCAGCCGGTTTTCTATGGTGAAAGGCAGGCTGAACCCGCTGAAGGCGACAGCGGAATCGAAGTCGTTGCTGGCGAGGAAGGTTCGGACAAGCGCCGGACCACCTTGTCCAAGCGCCTGGTCGATGAGCTCGCCATGCAGCGTCGCGACGTCCTTGCGCTGCATGTTGCCTCTGACCCGGGGCTTGCGCTCGACATAATGGTCTTCACGCTGGCCGATGCCGATACCCACGACTGGCGGGCGCGGGCTGCGACCACGCTGCGCGCGCCTCTTCCGGCAGGCCCGATCATCGGCTTCGAAGCCAAGGATGCTCCGGCCAGCAGCGCGCTTGCCGAGCTAAGGTCCAATCTCGACGAAAGCTGGCGCGCTGGCGAAGATGCGACTTGCCGCTTCGACCTGTTCCGCGCGCTGTCCGATGATAGCCGCGCCGCTTGGCTTGGCTATGTCGTTGCCCGGTCGCTCGAGGCGAGCCTCAACATGGCGGGCGAGCGTCAGCTGCCGTTCCAGGACCACCTCGGCAGCCTCATCGGCATCGACATGGCGCAGTGGTGGCGACCGACTGCGGCCAATTACTTCGACCGAGTGTCAAAGCAGGTGATCCTCGACGCGTTGACCGACGTCGGCGGTCTCGAGCTTTCCTCGCGCTTTGCTGCGGTCAAGAAGGGCGACCTCGCGATGAGTGCCGAGCGCGTCTTCGCTGGCACCTACATCACCGAAGTCGAGGTGCGCGAGAAGGCTCTGTCCTGGGTGCCTGAGGCCATGCGCTTCGCTTCCGCTGCGCCAGAGGCTGGCGAGCCTAAGATTGACGCCACTGACGCTGAGCCAGGCGTCGATACCGAACATCAGTCCCCCCGCGAGCTGGCCGCCTGACCTCCTCCTGACAGGCAAGGCCGCTCGCTACCCGAGAGAAGCGGTCCTTCGGCTTACGCCGGAGGGCCGCTTCCTTTTTGGAAGGAGAGCAGAGGGGGCTCGGGACCCTGTGGCACTGACCGGCGAACCCGTCGCCGACTGACCAGATGCCAAGATCAGGAGAACCATCATGGCCTATCGCAAGGGACAGAGCAGCGGCTTGTCGCCCGCTACCCGCATCACACAGGAAATCATCGCTCGACTGGAGGCTGGCACGAAGCCGTGGATCAAGCCGTGGCGCGGCGTGCCCGTTTCGCGGCCCCTGCGGGCCTGCGGGATTCCGTACCGGGGCATGAATGTGTTCTGGCTGTGGATGATTGCTGACATGTGCGGCTATGCCTCGCCGTTCTGGATGACGTATAACCAAGCCAAGTCTCTCGGTGCCCAGGTCCGCAAGGGCGAGAAGTCGACCATCGCGATCTTCTACAAGAGCTACACCAAAGAGGTGGAAGCCCCCGATACCGGCGAAAAGACCGACGAGGCCCGCCGGGTGCTCAAGGCCTACCCGGTCTTCAATGCCGATCAGGTCGAAGGTCTGCCCGAGCGCTTTCATCCGGCGGTGACGCTGGAATTGGTCGAGCCTGAAGGGCGCGAGGCCGAACTCGACGCCTTCTTTGCCGCCATCCCCGTCAATCTGCGCCACCAGGGCTGCGAGGCTTATTACGAACCGACTGCGGATCGTGTCACGATGCCGCCGACGAGCCTGTTTTCAGGCTTCGACCACTACTATGCGACGCTTGCCCACGAGCTGTCGCACTGGACAGGCCATGCCAGCCGCCTGGGACGGGACCTCAAGAACCGCTTCGGTACGTCGGCCTACGCCGCCGAGGAACTGGTCGCGGAACTCTCCAGCGCGATGCTGGGCGCTGAGCTGGGGCTGCCGGTCACGCATCTCGACAGCCATGCGAGCTATATTAAGCATTGGCTCAAGCTTCTGAAGGATGACGACCGCGCCATCCTGACCGCTGCCGCCAAGGCTGAGGAGGCGTCGACCCTGCTGCTGAAGCTTGGCGGAAGGGTCATGCCCGAACAGTCTGACGACGCGTCAGACGACGCTGCGCTTGCGGCCTGAGGGAGGATGCCATGGGCCGATCAGTCAGCTATCCCAGCGGCGCAATCGTCGCATTCACGGTTCTCGAGGTCGAAGCCGAGGACGACTGGGAGTTCGAGTATGAATGGCTGCGTGACGACCTGCGCGAGCGGGCCGGCCGAGCCTTCCCGTCGCTGATCCCGCATGACGGCTGGCGCGACCGGGAGGATCGGATCCTCATGCGCAATGCCTATGCGGATTTCGGCGTATCGGTCTACGGCGGGCTGGTGGCCGTCTGGATCGTCGAACGCGATGACGGGGCCTATTGGGACGCCGATTGGCGCACGGCCCGCTCACCGCGGGCACAGCGCTGGCTGTCCCAGATCGCATCCCGCTTCGATGCCGTGTTCGGCGACTATGACTGTCTCGGGCATATGTCGAACGGAGAGGGTGTCTACACCAAGCGAGCGGCTTGAGCCGAGCCGGGGCGGTGCATGGATGAGGCATAGGGCGTGCCCCTGCCAATGGATCTGTTCCGACCGCCCATGGCCTGGCGCCATGCGAGAGAGGCCCTGGGCCAGCCGCCAGTCTTGCGCAACCCGGCTTGGTCGGGCCCGTGTTGGCCTTCGCCCTTTGGGCTCAAGGCCTGCCCGCGCCAGCCCGCCAAGCCAGGTTTCCCCTGACGGGTGCGCAACCCTGCCGGAATGCTGGCCCTGACGGGCTCTCGCTGGCGCAGCCATGAACGGGTGCGTCGGCCTCACGCCAGTCAGGAGGACATCCCATGCACACGTCATTCGCCGATCAACTCGCCGGGCTCGATCTCGCCGGCTTCTCGATTGGACCCGCTCCCGTATCGACAAGCGATTTCCCGGTCCGGGAGGCGGTCGTCCAAACCCTCGAAGCGGTCTGGTCCGATCTTTTCGCCATGGTGTCAGGGACCGCTCTTGAAGCCGACGCCGAGGATCTCGGCTGGGCCTTCGTCAATATCTTTCACCGCTCGGCGGAACGCAAATCGACTGCCCTCGACCGAGCGACCGACGAGGTCCGAGCGCTGATTGCTACGGCTGATGGATCCGAGGTCCACACCCACGACCTCGAGACCCAGGTCGAGCGGGCGCAGTGCGCCGAAAGCGCGATGCTGGCGCTCGAAGAGATGCGCGAAGTCGCAGCAGGCCTATACCTGAACGAGTTCGGTTCCTCCTGGAAGCCCGTCTCCAGCTCGCGCTTCAACCACAGCGCAATGCTGACGTCCGCGCTCGTCGAAGGGCGCGATTTCCTGCGCGCCCGCGCCGAGGCCAAGCGCCGTGCGGCCGTGCCCGAAGGAACCCCGGTCGTGTTCGCTGGCGGGCGCACCCGTCATGCTACCGAAGACGATGCGCTGACCTTCGGCAACAATGTCTGGGCGACGCTCGACAAGGTCCGCGATCGCGTGCCGGACATGGTGCTCATCCACGGCGGCGACACCAAGGGCGTCGACCGTCTGGCATCGAGCTGGGCTGAACGTCGAGGCGTTCCGCAGGTGACATTCTCGCTGGATATGCGCCTGGGCGCCCGTGCCGGCTTCAAGCGCAACGAGCGGATGCTCTCCCTCGATCCGCGCTACGTCATCGCGTTCCCGGGTAATGGCGTACTCGAACGCTTGGTGATCGACGCCAAGGCTCGGCGGATCACCGTTGTCGATCGTCGCGGCCCCCTCGGCACCAATCCGAAGAACACTTCGGCCAGGACCGACTAAGGCCCTGTCGGTCTTCGCGCCAGCGCCGGATCGGCGCTGGCGTCGACCATCAGAGGAAAGGTGTGCGCCTGTCGGTTGGAGCCAGCGATGGTCGTTGGCTCCTTTCTACAGGAGGCATTCCATGATCGATATCGAGGCTGTGATGGCCGACTTTGCCGTTCGCCAGGCCGAGCGGCAGACGCAGGTGGTCGAAGAGATTCAGAAGCTCAAGAAAGCCATTCTTCCGCGCTTGCAGGACGCTGGGATTGCCCGGGTCGAGATCCGCTTCGACGGATGCGGCGACAGCGGCGCCGTTGAGGAATGTGCGTGCCTCGATGCCGCTGGTGCCGCGGTCGCGTGCCCCGATGTCACCATTCTGGAAGACGAAGCAGGCAACTCGGATGGTGACGGTGCCGCGGAGCTGCCCTCACTTGGGCAAGCTCTCGAGCAGCTGACCTATCTGGCGCTCGAACGTCACCATTCTGGCTGGGAGATCAACGACGGTGCCTGCGGCGAACTCGTGATCGATGTGCCTGAAGCGACCTTCGTGCTCGACTGCAGCCTGCGCTTCACCGCGACCGATGATCACTCGACCGAGCTCTAGGAGACCAGGCATGGCCCACTGCTACTACCACGCCCTCTCGTCGGTCCGGAAATGGGGCGGCACGGTCGATGACTATCTCCCGCTGCACCAGTGGTTCGACCAGTCCAAGGCAATCCTGGCAGACCCACGGCACCGGGCGCTGCGGCACCATGCCGAGGGGATATTCATGCTGGAGGCCCTCTTTGGCGAGACCCTCGTCAATGCCGATGGCCGGGTTGTTCCGGTGCGTCTGGTCGGCGAGCAGCACGTGCGCGAAGACTTGGGCTCGATCCCCTCCTTTGCGGACTGGGCGCGCTTGATCACGCCGCAGGCCTGGATGCTGCGAGGCAACCCTCTGGACGGCGCTGAAGGGGTGACGATCGATATGCCTGTCCCCGGAAAAGCAGTTCCGTCCAAGAGTGCGCCACCTGCTGGAGGAGCGGTCCGTACCGTGATCTAGGAAGGGGTTATTTGGTCGAGGGTCGGCGGGGGAATGATCCGGCCAAGACCGAAGGGAAACGAGGCAGGGCAAACCTGTTCACGGCATCCAGCTCCACCCGGCTTCGATACAAACCTGTCCCTGAAGCACCCCCGTCGAGACGCGCAACCCGGATCAGGTCCGGCCGAGTTGCCGGGCTGTGCCCGGCTGCCCGCACCACCCGAACCAGTTCCGGGTTCCCCTCCGGTGCGCTTCGCCGCGGGGCGCTTCTGCTCGGGTTTGCAGCCGGGATGGACCCGGAATGCTCGATCAGGAGAAAGCCCATGACCAATCTCGTTATCCTCGTTGGCCGCATCGCTCGCGACCCCGAAACCCGCACCACCCAGGGTGGAACCAGCATCACCTCGATCTCGGTCGTGACCGACCGTCCCGCCCGCAAGGATGGCAAGACCTACAAGGACGAAAACGGCTACACTGCCAAGGACAGCGAATTTCACCGGATCACCTGCTTCAACGGCCTCGGCCAGAACGTCGCCAAGTATTGCACCAAGGGTCAGCTCGTGACGGTCGAAGGTCGCATCCACTACACCCAGTGGGAGGATCAGAGCGGCACCAAGCGCTACGGCTGCGAGATCATCGCCGACAAGGTCGACTTCCTCACCAAGGGCCGTTCGGGCAGCAACGAGGGAGCACCCGACATCGACGAGGACTGAATGTTCTTACCCCACGACAAGGCCCCGGTGGCACACGCCATCGGGGCCTTTTCTTTTGCTCTGGGGCTATGCGGCGGCGCGGGGCATCGAACCCCTTGCCGCCGCTGGGTGGGGCTACGCAGGCGCGATCCGCTTCAGCGTTTCTTCGATCCCGAGTGCCATCGATGCGCGCACGATCTGGCGCAGCTGTGCAGGTTCGATCGTCTCGGCGCCGCACTCGATCAACACCTTGCCGAGTTCGGCCGCTGCCTCTTGGCGAAGACGAGCTTCCTCGCTTTCGAGTTGGGCACGCTGTTCACGCAGCTTTTTCAGCGCATCGCGCGCAGTGGGTTTGGACCTGGCCATAGGGTTTCCTTCTTGCTGGCCGTTGGTCCCCTCCGCTGATGATATTGGCATTCCGGACGCGCGTAGGAAAATGGTTTGTGGGGCGGTCGGTGCGCTTTCCCGCTGACGTTGGAGAGGTCTCTCTCGCAGAAAGTCCAAGTCTGATGCGGGCTTTGGGGCTGCGTCAAGGACGACGGGGCCCCACCATTTTTCCCGGGGCAAGCCCGGCAAAAATCGTTGCCCCCATCGCCGCTTCGCGGCCGCTGACGCGGTCCCTGACCCAGCCCGTCACCCACATCTTTCGCACCCCCTGATGCGACGCATCGAACATCAGGAGGAAAGATCATGTACACTTCGCTGAACATTGCCGATGCCGGTTTCAAGGCAGATCAGGCCGCTTTCGTTGCCGCACTGGATCAGGCCCATGCCCGGTCCTTTCACAGCTATTTCACGCAGTACATTCTGAGCGATGAAGAGGCAGGCTACATCGCGGTCGATGAAGGAGACTACGGCGCGCTACCCAAGGCCTTGCTGGACCGTGTCATTGAGACGGTGCCGGGCCGGCTCAGCGATGAATTCTGACCCACCGGTTTGGGAGGAAGTCCATCTGGGCTTCCTCCTTTCTTTTTGCTCGCAGCCCTTTGCAGACCACGTCAGACTAGGCGCAATTGTCGATGGCCGACATCAATCCTGGGCATCGGGCTTGTCCAGGTCAGCAAGTCGCTCTGGCATTTCCAGGACCTTCAAAGCCGCCGCCTCGATCGCCGCTGCCTGTGTGGGGAAAGCCTCGGCCGAACTGATTGACACCCCGTTTGAATAGGTGATCGTCGCCTGGAAGCCGTTGCCCTTGGGTGTCGCGCTCAGTGTGACCTGGGTCATGCTTCAGGCTCCTCGTTTCACCGTCATAGGCCCTGATCCGTTCTGTGACTATCGGGATCCGGGCGACGGCAGCCCCACGAGACATCTCGAGAAATCGGCATCGCAAAACGCATCGTCCGTTACAAGCTCAATAGCTGGTTCCTGACCTTGCAGCTGGGGACTGGGGAGCACACCGTACGCCGCCATGCGTCAGAAAGAGATTGTTAAGCAATAGGTTACGCGAAGTTGTTCCTCTACAAAGAGGAGCAAGTCAATGCAAGCAAATGGCTATCTGCTACCAGCGAATGAAGCCACGAATCATGCCGCAACACGATCCGGTGAAGGGCGCGGGAGTGGTGAAAAGGCAAAGCCGTCCAACCGGGTTAGGCTCAACGGCAACATCGTCCGACGCAAACCGGGCAAGCGCATCCGCGAGTATTGGGATGTTGACCTGCCGGGCTTTGGCCTGCGGGTAAATCCTGGCGGCAGGCGGACATGGTTCGTCCTGTTCCGCCAGCGCGGCAAGCTGCGGCGGGGTTCGCTGGGGCCCTCCCGCGATATCTCACCCGCCACAGCTCGCCGCCTCGCGAGGGCGAAGCTGGCAGAGGTCACTCTCGATGGGTTGCCGACGCGCAAGAAGGCCCGCGCTGCGCAGAAGAGCGATGCACCTTTGCTGCGCGACTACGCCGAACGCTTCTGGGCCGACTACGCGCGGCACTGGAAGCCTTCGACCCGCAAACGCAACGAGAGCGCCATCTTCAAGGAAATCCTCGGTGCGTTTGGCGATCGGCGCGTCGACGATCTGGCGAAGGGCGACATCCTGTTCTGGCGCGACAGCTTTGTCGAACGCCCCGGCGTGTTCAACCGCACCTTGCCGGTGTTCTCGGTGATGATGGGATACGCGGAGCGCCTAGGCCTGCGACCGCGTGGCTCCAATCCGTGCAAAGGCACGCCCCGTTACAAGCGTAAGCCAATGGAGCGGTTTCTGTCGCCGCATGAATATGCGCGGCTTGCCACAGCATTGCGGGATTACGAGGCCGAGCAGCCGCACTACGTCGCGGCGATCCGCCTGCTGATGTTCACCGGCGCGCGATGCGGCGAGATCGAGCAACTGCGCTGGGAATGGGTGCAGGAACCGCGCCTGATGCTGCCCGACAGCAAGACCGGCGCGAAGATCGTCTATCTCAACCGGCAGGCCGTCGATGTGATCGCAGGCCTGCCAAACCGGAAGCCCACCGGCCTGCTATTCCCCTCGTTCCGCAACCCTGACAAGCCGATCAGTCTTGGCATCCATTGGTCGAAAATCCGCAATTGCGCAGCATTGCCGGATGTGCGCCTACATGACCTGCGCCACAGCTTTGCCTCGGTCGCGATCCGGGACAACATCTCGCTCATGGTCATCGGCAAGCTGCTGGGCCATGCGCTGGCAGAAACGACGACCAGATACGCGCACCTCTCCGACGAGATCGTCGCAGATGCAGCGGAGCGCGTATCCGGCTCTATCGCACGCCTGATCGGAGTTGCGCCATGAACGCGCTGACCCTGCGAGGGATCGTCGCCGAAGAGCTGGGCAGCCTCCGGCTCCATGTCATTGGCAAGTGCGGTGGCCTGGGCAAGTTGCGCAAGACCTGCTGGACGCGCGAACTGCCGGGATTTGGCACTCGGCATTATACGAGCGGACGCAAGGTCTATATCGTCCAGGCGCGCATGGAAGGGCGCACCCGCACGGTGACGATCGGCAACGCCAAGGTGTTGAGCCGTGTGCAGGCTATGGATGTGGCGCGCCGCGTTCTGGTCCGCGCCCAGACCGGCGAGAACCCGGCGGAGGAGCGCAAGCGGCTGCGTAAGGTTCCGTCCTATAAGGACTTTTTGAAAACCTATTGGGACCGCGTGTCGCCGAGATGGAAACCATCCACACTCTACACCCACCGCTACTACAAGCGGAAATATCTCGACCGCGCGTTCGAGGGCCTGTTCCTCGATGAGATCGAGGAACGCCATGTGCAGGAATGGTTCAACCGTATTACAAACACCGGCGGCCCCGGTGCTGCCAACCGTTGCGGCGAAATCCTGCGCGCCATGTTCAACAAAGCCGAGCAATGGGGCGTGCGGCCCGAAGGATCGAACCCTTGCCTCTATATCCGCAAGAACAAGGGCCGGAAGTGCGAGCGTTTCCTCTCCGATCAGGAGTTCAGGCGGATTGGCGAAGTGCTCGACAGGCATCGCAAAACTTTTCCGTTGCACTGCGCGGCGATCAGCTTGCTGATCCTGACCGGCTGCCGCAAATCGGAGATCACCTGCCTCAAATGGAGCGAGGTGCGGGGAAGGCGCTTGCTGCTGACCGACAGCAAAACCGGCCCGCGCACGGTCTGGCTGGCCGAAGCGGCTGCAACCATCCTCCACGCGCTGCCGCGCCGTGAGAAGCAGCGCTATGTGTTTTGGAATCCGGCCACTCAGCGCCCGATCACGGACATCGGCAACTTGTGGAGCAAGCTGCGCGACGAGGCAGGCCTTCCCGGCGTTCGTATCCACGATCTGCGGCACAGCTTTGCCAGCCACGCCGCCGCCCATTCGGAAACGCTGCCGATGATCGGCAAGCTGCTTGGCCATGCAGACGTGCGGACGACCACCCGCTATGCCCATCTTGACGATGGGCACGTCATCGAGGCAGCGCAGCGCATCGGCGACCAGATCGAGCAAAACATGAGCGGCTCATATTCATTGAACCGTAACACTAAGTATGATAGTGAGCCGTTGCTGCATGACTGACAACCCGCGCATCCGCATCTACGCCAACCGCTGGTTCGCCAAGTTCGCGGCAAAGGAAAAAATCAGCGATGCCATGCTTGCTGGTGCCGTGCATCGTGCTGAATCCGGCCTGATCGATGCCGACCTTAGCAATGGGCTCATCAAGCAGCGCATCGCGCGCCAGGGTGGAGGCAAGTCGGGCGGCTATCGGTCGATCCTGATCTTCCGCTCGGGCGAGCGGGCCATATTCGTGTTTGCCTTCGCCAAGAGCGACAAGGCCAACCTGAGTGCGGCGGAACTGAAGGTCTATCGCAAGGCGGCCAGCATCATGCTGGAGCTGGGCGATGAGCAAATCGAAACGGAAGTTGAAGCAGGCCGATTGGTCGAGGTGAAAGACGATGAGCAAGGCTAAGGCAAAGACTTACAAGAGCGAGGCATTGGCCGCCGTCCACGAAATGATGGAAGGCCTCCACGACGCGGGCAGCATCGACAAGCGCACCATGCGCGAGTTTGATGAGGCCTGCCTTGCGCCTGCGCCCGTTCTGTCGCCCGACGAGATCAAGGCAATCCGAGAGGCAGAGCATGTCTCGCAGCCCGTGTTCGCGCGCTATCTCAACGTGTCGAAGAACCTCGTGTCGGACTGGGAGCGCGGGGCAAAGAAGCCGGGAGGTCCAGCGCTGCGGCTGTTGTCGATCATTCAGCGCAGTGGGTTGGATGCGGTGGCTTGAAACGCCAAATCCGATGGGGCCGCTTCGATTAGCGAAATGACTTTGCGACAGCGGCCAGCAATTCTTTGGACGCTTCGACTGGGCCAAGCCCCCCGGCAATGACGTTCCCGTTAGGGCCGATCTTGATTTCAAGGCGATTTGGAAGATTTCCGATTTCGCTCGCCAAGTGTGCGTAGCGCTCAGACAAGAAATGATAGCGCTGATTGCGTGAACCGATCCAAGGGCGCGAAAAGTCGAGCTGAGCCTGATCGAAAGGACCATCGATCAAGAGGTCAGTCGCCCTCAGAAGCCGATCGAAACCGCTGCTCGCGCTATTCTCAATGTCTTCCCGCAAGTATCCGGTAAAAGTGACGACCGACAGACCCTGAAGGCGAACGGCTTCCGCGATAGTCGCTACGGCATCCGCTTGTGCAAATGGTTCGCCACCGAGAAACGTCACCCCCTCGACGGGTGGACCAAGAATTATTGCATCCACCAATGCGCCGACTTCAATCAAAGCCCCACCGCGATCAGACCACGTTTGCGGCACACCACAACCGTTACACCGGATCGGGCAACCCTGAACCTGGATGCAAGCCCGAACCCCCGGTCCCTCGCTCTTGGTAATCGGGGTGAAGCGGTGAACGCGCAGCTTCTGGAGATCAGTCAATCGTCCGACCGCCAAGCGTATTTAGCCTTGGTGCATTTGCGACAGTCGATTTCGTTGGTTCAGTCTCGGGCAGAAGCGCGCCTGCCGCCGGTCCAAAGTCCGTCAGCCCATCGAGCTTGGTCACGATGTGGGGCTTCAAATCCAGATAGTCCGCCAATTCGGTATTCGATGAAAAGGCTCGTTCGCTGCGCCGTTTCAAGATCATTTGCGCCTCGGCGGCCCCGATCCCCGGAAGCGCGAGCAACTCATCAAATTCAGCACTGTTGATCGCTACGACTGGCTTCGTCGCATCGACGACTTCCGGGGATTTCTTCGGTACATCAACATGGCGCTGCGATTGCTTCGGTCCCAGCGCTGCGACGGATTGGGCATAATCATGTAAGCTCGCGAACAACGTTTCGAGTTTCTCAGGGGCGATACCTGACCCAGTCCCTTCGTACTCCAACAGTCCGATCGTAACCTTTCCGCCACTGAGAGCGACCTGCCGCTGCGCTAGAAAATCCCAGGTCATTTGCACCGGGTTTTCTTTACCAAAATCTTTCCACGCTAAGCCGTCGCGTCCAACCGCTAGCCCTCGGTCTGCCGAGCCAAAAACCGTTCCATCGACAAGAGCAAAAATCATTGGATTACCCGGCGGTGGAAAGTTCAACATCGCATTCGAGCGTTTCTTTTCGGGGATCAGATCTCCAACGTAGTAGCCATGTGCGACGAGCGAGGAACACGCTTCGACGAGTGCCTCAGGCCAATCTGCGGTTTCTCGAGCAATCTCTTCGGCCTGATCCTCCAATTCCTCGACGCGACCGGCAGCTTCGCGCTTCTCCTTGGCTTCCTGCCGCTTGCCGAGCCAAGCCAAAAACATCACGGCAAAGCCTGCCCACCACCAACCACCCAGCGTGTAGGCAACGACTAATGAGACGAGGGTAAAAAATCCGAACACCGCAAATTTCCTAGTTAAGCCGCAAGGTGAGCAAGATGGACTTGTCCGGAAGCACTTCCTCTGACTCTATAAGCATGTCCCGATCTTCAGCCTCTGATTTGACCCTTTGATAGACTGACGTCTGCACTGCCTTTCGATAGTCGTCATCAAGATCGGAGAGATACTGGAATGCTTGTTCGGCTTTCACTGCCCCCTTTATGGTCACGCTGAATGGCCCGTCGCCCTCCTTCGTGAAGATCAATTTTGCTGAATTTATGCGACAAGTCAGTGATCCGTCAGCCCCATGCGTCGGATCACCACCAAGCTCGGTTAGCGCCTGTGCCAAGAGGTCACGATCGACGAAATTGGTAGGGTAGCTATTGGACTGTTCCGCCTCTCCATTGGGTAGCGGCGTGAACACTTGCCTACCGGCAACCTCCTCCAGTTTTTCCATCAAGGCTTGCCGCAATTCCAGGTCGGCACCCTTGGAAAAGATCGCGACCCACTTCCCGTCGATGAATTCCCAGAAGAAAAACGCCCGTTCGCCGTCGAGATGAGTTTTCACCAAAGCCCCGAATTTGACGGCGTCATACCCAGCCTGTTTAAGCAGGCGAGCCAATTCGTACTCACTCCCTATGTCGGTCTCGGCTCGCTCCTGCTGCGATGCTACCCACGCTTCAAAGCCTTCTTTTCCCATGACCACACGAAGGGCAAGGGCGACCGGCAGCAAGGCTAAGGACACAGACATACCTAGCGGCTCCCCTTGACGCGCGTGGTTTCAATCTCCGAAGCTTCCGAGCCAATTACCCCATCCAGGAAGTAGTTCTCTGTCCGCTTTGAATCGATGGTTTCGCCTCCTACCAGTTGCTCAACCAGCGGGATGAATTTCGTACATCCACTGCCGGCGATTCCATCGATCTCTGCTTCGACGCGTCCATCTGGAAATATGCGCAGTTTGATTTTGCCGCTCGACATTGTGGCCCTCAAAAGTCGATCGATCTGCCGCCGCGACTACCGATGATCGCATCGGGCGCGCGGGTCGGATCGCTGGGTGGTGGCAGGCTATCTGATACCGCGTAGGTCGCCCGGTCTTCATCTTGCGTGGCTGCGACCGCGCGCACATTCGCCCACTCGCGCAGATGCTGAATCTGCTCAGCTTGTGTCACGGACAGGGGGACTGTGAAACGAACGGCCCTGAGGAAATCGTCAAGGCTGATGCTGCGATTCTCGTAGAACGCTTCGAACAAGCCGCTGACTACGACTTGCTCCAGTTCCGCTCCCACGAAGCCTTCAGTCGCATCGGCCAGAGCAGCAAGCGCGGCTTCGTTGGCAACAAATTCGCCAATGACCTCTGGATCGGTCAGGCGCCGGTCAAGGTGGAGCTTCAGAATCTCGCGGCGCTCGGAATGGGTCGGTAGATCGACAAAAAATATCTCGTCGAAGCGGCCTTTGCGCATCATTTCAGGGGGTAGAGCTGAGATATTGTTAGCCGTGGCGACGACGAAGACGGGTTTCGACTTTTCCTGCATCCACGTCAGAAACGTTCCGAAAATGCGCGCCGATGTGCCGCTATCACCACTCGGTCCCGTGACTGAGCCGAACCCTTTTTCGACCTCATCGATCCACAGCACGCATGGTGCGATTGCTTCGGCAGTGTCGATCGCACGGCGCATGTTTTCCTCCGACGATCCAACCAGGCCCGAGAATATTCGACCAACGTCGAGCCGAAGGAGCGGCACCTGCCACATCGCGGAAACAGCCTTGGCGACAAGGCTCTTGCCGCACCCCGGAACGCCCGCAATCAACACCCCGCGAGGCGCAGGGAGATTGTACCGAGCCGCGGAGTCAAGCCACGACTTATTGCGCTTGATAAGCCAACGTTTGAGGTTCTGGAGACCGCCAACGTCAGCGATGTTGAGGTCGGGCTTGATATATTCGAGAATGCCGGATTTGCGGATTGTCTGCCGTTTTTCTTCTAGGACGACTTCCACGTCGGAAATATCGAGTTTGCCGTCCTCAACCATTGCGCGCGCAAATGCATTCTCGGCCTCGTGCAGGGTCAACCCCATAGCCGCTTTGGCAAGGCGTTCTTCTTCCTCTTCCGTCACCTCGATAACAACCCGACCAGTGCTTCGGTTAGTCTCGATCATTTGGGTAAGGACGCCACGAATCTCATCGAATGAAGGCAATTCAAACTCGAGGACGGTCACGTCCTTTTCCAACTCAATCGGCAAGGCGAGCTGTGGCGCAATGATGACGACATTCTTCGGGTTTGGAGAGTGCTTCAATGCTGGGAGCAGGTCGCGCAGTCGGCGCACCACCTGATGGTCGGGCGATCGTCCGCCAGCACCCAGTACGACATGAAAATCCTTCAGAACGAAAACGGCGGGGTCTTCGAACTTTTCGATGAAGTCGAGTGCTTTCAGGGGCTGCTTCGTGTCTCCTTCGACCGGAACACCATCCTCAGAAAACCCCCTGGTCAGGCTCCAGTCTAGCACGCGCCTTTCGGTGCGGATGAGATCAACATCCTTGGCGGCAGTCGCCACGAGCTGAAGCGCACGTGCCTCCTCCCAAGTCGCCACATACAAGTACGGAAAACGCGCACGCATCAGATTCGCGAGCGTGCGTTCAAAACTGACACTATTTCCCACTATGGAACCCAAGTTGAATTGCCCCCAAGTCCAAGAGCCTACCCTTCATATCGTTAAAACGTAAGAAAGATTTGACCCGTCTGCCGCTTTGATTGCCCATGGTGTGCAGCCCAGTCGGACGGCGCAGATCACCGTTCAAAGATGTCTATCTGCTACAAATTGGGCCATTCCGCCGATTTCCGCCGGTCGCAGCAGCCTATCCTTCAAGCGCCGGATGGGCTACAAAATCCGCGTGAAACCAAGGCCTTTGCCATCAAAAATCGGACGGGGAAGTGGTCGATCACAACGGTCCAAATAGGGAACAACTTCGCGCACACCGTACGCGACAGGTCGCAGGAAAGTTGGGCGAAAAATCACGATAATACCGTAATTTATGCGGATTGTGCTGCAATGGCAGCTTCTCCGTCATAAATGACGTGGGCGAGGGAATGTACGTGGATTTGACTAAAGCCAGACCGAGAATGGCGGAATTCCGCCGGGTTACGGTGTTCTTGACATGTTCTTGAATCTGACTTAGTGTCGCTTCTGCCTTTCGCAGTGTGAACCGGGCTCCTGATCATGAAGGAGTCCGTGCATGACACGGCCAATCTGTCTCCAGGTTTACATCTCCAGCGAGCTTAGCTCGCTGATCCGCAAGGCTGCCAAGGCCAAGGGGATCAGCATGAGCGAGTGGGTTCGCGCCTTGCTCGCTAATGCCTGCGCCGAGGACGATCTTGCCTCGCGCCTCGACACTTCCGTCGAGCGCATCTCGCGCCGCTCGGTATTCCTCATGGTCGGGGTTGATGCGCTGCTGGCAGGGCACCCCGATCACGCTCTGCGCGGTCGGGCTCATCAGGCCTATGCGCGCAAGTGCAAGGAGCTCGGTCTCTCCACGTCCGCCGGCGAGGGAGGTTCCGATGAAGCGTAACCTCGTCAATTTCACGCGCGGTAGCCAGCTGCTCGGCCATTTCGGCTTCATGTTCGCGGCAGGCCTCAAAGGCCCGCTGCTTGTCGCCGCGCTCGTGATCTCATGGACCTCGTGGTGGACCATCTCGGCAGGTCTCACCGATCACGAAGTCTACCTGGTCTGGATGCGGATCTACGCCGCCATCTACGGCTTCATGGAGTTCGATCCCGCCAAGCGGATCACGCTGGAGACAGCCTTTGGCGCGACCATTCAGTTTCCGATTTCGCAGCTCGATCATTATCCGCCGGTCGTCCATGCGTGGGAGAAGCTCACGGCGCTTCTGAGCAGTGCCTTGTGGCGTTCCGGCTTCCTGCTCGTACCAGCCTTTGCCGTATTCTACTGGTTCGCCGAGCGGTTCGGTGGCCGCTCCAAGGAGCGCAAGCACGAGCGTGGCGCGATGCTTGTCACGCTTCCCGAGCTCGTCGATGAACTGACGACCCACAACCGGCGCGAGCGCACCCGTGAGCTCGATCAGGCTATGGGCTGGAAGTGGCGGCTCAGCCTGCCGCGAGAGATCGCCCGGGTCTTTCCCTACCGGCCATCGCATATCGCCACGGTCACCTATCCATGGCGCCTCGAGCAGAGCCACGCGATGCTCATTGGTACCACCGGCATGGGCAAGACCGTCGCGATCTCGGACATGATCGCCGAGGCCAGAGCCAAGGGCCAGCGCTGCATCGTCTTCGATCTGACCGGTGCCTTTATCGAACATTTCCATACGGCCCACTGCGACATCATCCTGAACCCGCTCGATGCGCGCTGCCCTCAGTGGAGTCTCTTCGACGAATGTCGTACCGAAGGCGAATTCTGGGCAGCCGCTGATGCCCTTGTACCCCATGACGGGGGAGGCGAAGCACAGTTCTGGGTGATCGCTGCCCGCGCCCTGTTCGTCGAATTCTGCCTCAAGCTCGTGGCCGACGGCAGGGCGAGCAACGAAGCTCTTGCCCGCGAGCTCATGACCGCGGACCTGTCACGCGTTCATGCCATGATGCGCGGCACGATCGCCGATCCACTGACCGCACCGGAAGCCGCCCGCATGGCGGAATCGATCCGGGCCGTGTTCAACGTCAATGCCAAGGCGCTCAAGTTGTTGCCGACTGCCGGGCCTCGCTTCTCGGTCCGCAAGTGGATCGAAGAGGGCGCAGATGGAGTCCAGGACCAGGGCTCCATCCTGTTCATATCCGCCCGCTACGTCGACATGAGCGTTTGCGCGCAGCTGCTCACTCTCTGGCTCGATACAGCGATGAATACGCTCATGACTGGCCCACGCACGCGCGATCTCAAGTGCTGGTTCTTCGTCGATGAACTGGGGGCATTGCATCGCCTGCCAGCTCTCGAGAAAGGATTGCAGACAGCGCGCAATTTCGGCGGCGCCATTGTCCTCGGCATCCACGCCTACGCCAAGCTCAAGGAAGTCTACGGTGAAAACATGGCGATGACCCTGTCATCGCTGGCCCGGACGAAACTGATCCTCGGCACCGCCGACCGGGAAACGGCCACCTGGTGCTCCGACTTCATTGGCCATCGCCAGGTGCGCGACATGGAAGAGGGCTATACCTACGGCTACAACAATGCCCGTGATGCGGTGAGCCTCACCCCGCGCAAGCACATCGAGCCGCTGCTGCTGCCCGACCAGTTGATGAACCTGCCGCGACTGTCCGGGTACATCAAGTTTCCCGATGGTTTCCCTGCCGCGCCCGTCAGGCTCACCCCGGTCAATCGGCCCAAGCGAGCAGAGACCTTCATCGCCCGGGTGAAGGATAGCGTAAAGGCACCGGTTACCGAGCCTCAGTCGCCGGCACAGCAGGCGCGGCAGTCGACAGCACCAACGGGCAATGAGCATCCCTCGTCCAACGACGATGGGGCGGGCAAGCCGGTCGTGCCCAAGCAGGGAGAACTGGCCCTCGACCAGAGGCTGCAATCCGAGCCGAAACAGAACCCTGACGCGCACGTAAAGGATTTACGGCAGCCCGTTGAAAGCACGCCCGGCAAGACGCCGAAGGAGCAGGAACGGGCCGCTCGATCAGGGAAAGAGAAGGCGGGCAACGCCAAGCGAGAGAGTTCGAACACCCGAACTGAAGCAACGCCGAGAAAGGCAGGACCCTCCGCCCGCCCGCTCCTCCCGACCGGCGAGGCCGCCGCGACGCAGGATCAGTCGGCTACTCCCAAGGGCACTGCTCGGGTCGGAACGCCGGAAGCGAAGTCGCCGCAAGAGGGTAAGCCGGATAGCCCCAAGAGCACAGGACCCAGCGATGCAGCAGCGCGCAAGCTGATGCTCGAGGATGGTCTGCGCGAGCAGGAACCGCCGCCGATGACGGGGCCTGACCTCGGCGACATGGAGATGTGAGCATGTCACCGATTGCCACCGCTACGGGAGACGGTCGATGCTGTCGGTAGCCAATGTCCGCACAGCAGGCGGCGCGGCCAATTACTTTGCTGCCGACAACTACTACACGCGGGCCGATGCCGACCGCTCCGGCGAATGGCTCGGGAAGGGCGCTGTCGCCCTGGGGCTAAATGGGACCGTAGACGCGCGGCAGTTCGAGGCAATCCTCAAAGGCATGCTGCCCGATGGCAGCCGGGTTGGCAGTGACAATCGGGTGCATCGGGCAGGGACCGATCTCACCTTTTCAATGCCGAAAAGCTGGTCGGTCCTCGCGCTGGTGGGCGGCGACAAACGGATCCTCGACGCCTACGCCGCGGCCGTCCGGGAAACCCTGCGCTGGGCCGAGAAGAACCTCGCCGAGACCCGGATGGAGGTCCGGGGCAGGGAGCGCGTCGTGCAGACCGGCAACCTTGCGATCGCGCTCTTCCAGCACGACACCAACCGCAACCAGGAGCCCAATGCGCATTTCCATGCAGTTATTGCGAATGTGACCCAAGGGCCGGACGGCAAATGGCGGGCGCTGCGCAACGACAAGCTCTGGCAGCACAATACCCTCCTCAATGCCATGACCATGGCCCGGTTTCGTCTGGACGTGGAGAAGCTCGGCTACGAGGTTGGGGAGTTCGGCAAGCACGGCAATTTCGAGGCCGTGGGGGTGCCCAAGACCGTGCGCGATGCCTTCAGTTCCCGGCGTGCAGAAATCCTGGACCGTCTGGCAACCATGGAGGGAAAGGGGCTCGCCGCGCGCAACGCAGCGAACCTCATGACGCGTGCCGACAAGGGACGGATCGAGGATCGCGATGCGCTGACGCAGCAGTGGCGGGAGACCTCTGCGAGGCTCGACTTTGACCCCGCCATGGTCATTGCCAGAGCCAATGCACGCAGTGCGCAGGACCTCGGAAACGTGACCGGCTTTGGCCCTTCCGTGCGAGCGCTTGTCCGTCAAGGGAAAGCCCTTGCAGCCACCTTTGCCGAACGGCTGGGCCTGCGTGAAGGCGATCCGCTGATACCCGCACGTATGGGTAACCGCAGCGTGGAGCAGGTCGCCGCGATCCATGCGGTTGCCTCGGCTGTCCGGCATCTGGGCGAGCGGGAAGCAGCCTTCACCCGCTCGGAGATTTATCGCGCGGCGCTTGGCTTTGCGCTGCCGACCTCGCTCGCCGAGATCGAGCACCGGATCGAGCAGCTCGTGCGTCAGGGTCATCTGGAAAGGGGCAGGGGAGGCGACCGGGACCTCCTGACAACGCGTGATGCGATCAGCCTTGAGCAACGTATCATTGCGGCGGTCGAAAGTGGGCGCGGTGTGGCCCCGGCGATCATTGCACCGGAACTCGCAGGGACACGGCTGCAGGCCCTCTCCCAGATCAAATACGGCCTGACCCTCAACCATGGACAGGAAGGGGCAGGGCGCTTGCTGCTTGGATCGTACAACCGCATCGTCGCGATCCAGGGCGTTGCCGGTGCGGGCAAGAGCACGGTCCTGAAGCCCGTCGCCGATATCCTGCGGGAAGAAGGCAGGGCAGTGCTGGGACTCGCGGTTCAGAACACGCTGGTCCAGATGCTCGAACGCGAGACGGGCATCCCGTCGATGACCGTATCGCGGTTTTTGGGCCAGCACCGCGACCTGCTCGAAGGGGCTGACGCGGCTCGCCTTGCCGAGGCGAGAGCCGCGATGCGCGGTACGGTCGTGCTGCTCGACGAAGCCTCCATGGTCGGCAATGCCGACAAGGAAAAGCTGGTGCGGCTGGCCAACCTTCTCGAACTCGGGCGCTTTGCCAGCATTGGCGACCGCAAACAGCTGGGCGCTGTCGATGCCGGCAAGCCCTTCGACGTGATGCAGCAGGCGGGAATCGAGACTGCGGTGATGGGCACCAACCTCAGGGCGCGGACCGAGGTGCTGCGTGATGCCCAGCAGGCTGCCCAAGAGGGACGGATCGAGGACGCCATGCGTCATCTGGCGCCTCAGGTGATCGAGGTGGGAAACGGAGCTGCCGTCGAGGCTGCGGCGGCATGGTTGTCGCTCTCATCAGGGGAGCGCGAGGCAACCGCAATTTATGCTTCAGGCCGGGCCCTGCGCAGCGCTGTGAACGAAGCCGTACAGACGGGCTTGAAGGCAAACGGGGAGTTGGGACCAGGGGCGATGCGCCTCAGGTCCCTGTCGCGCGTCAACGTCACCCGCGAAGAGCTGCGTTATGCCAGCACCTACGCGCCCGGCATGGTGGTCGAAGTCGTGCGCCGCCAACGGGGGCAGGGCATCGCTCCCGGCGAGTATCACGTGGTCGCGGCGGACATCGCGCGCGAGCGGGTCACGCTGGAGAACGAGCGGGGGCGCCAGTTCGAGCTTCGTCCGGGCAAGTTCCGTCCACAAGGTGAGCAGGATGTACTGCGGCTCTTCGAGGTGCGCGAACTCGACATCCACACCCATGACCGGATCCGATGGACCGAGACCGATCACAAGCGGGGCCTGCTTAATGCCGACCAGGCTCGGATTGTTGCAGTCGACAGCGCCGGGGTCGTTGTGAAAACATCTCTCGGCGCAGAGCACAGGCTGGAGCAGGGCGACCCGATGCTGCGCCGTCTCGACCTCGCCTACGCGCTCAATGCCCATATGGCTCAGGGTCTCACGTCCGACCGCGGCATCGCGGTCATGGACAGCCGTGAACGCAATTTGGCTAACCAGCAGACGTTCCTGGTGACGATCACGCGGCTGCGCGATGGCCTCACCCTGTATGTCGATAATGCCGGCAAGCTCGAAGCGGCGGTCGAGCGCAACGCCGGCATGAAGCGTTCGGCGTTGGAGACGGTCGATCTGCTCCGCGATGCAGCCGCCAAAGGGCAGGCCAAAGACCGTGCGGCTCCTGTGCCTGAACGCAAGCCTCCAGAGCTCGATCGCTCGATCGCCAAGCCCTTCGAGATCGGCATATAGTGTCGCCCCTTCCACACCTCTTGGCACGCCGCCGGTTGACGATTAGTTCTTTATTTGTTCTCATGGGCGCATGCGCCGAATCTCTGACGACCTTCTTCTGACCCACCTCGAAGTCGCCCTGGCCGTTGCGCCAGAGCACACCCTCGTTTGCCTCAATGCCGATGATCCGCGTGTGCAGCGCAGTGCCCGTGTCGATCTTGCCCGCCATCTGGTGGAGCGCATGCGTGGTTTCAGGATCGAAGGCGATGCATGTGGCCCATCCAGCGCGCAGGCATGTCTGTTTCCAGGCGATCTATCGCCGATCGGATGAACGAGACGGTAGCCGTCGAAGACGGCTACTGCAGCCGAGCGCCATCACGGTTGGAGGTCAGCTGGACAATCCGCTCAGCGATTGCCTGCCACGCACGAATTCCTGCATGATCACCCGTGAGAGCGAGAGCGCCCATCTGCTCGGCGACGTGCAACGGTGCCTTGTCGCCATGAGTTTGCAGGACATGGTTGGCACAGGCCCAGAGTTCCCAATCGCTGAGCATCAAAGCTGTCCAGCAAGCCCGGCCAGGGTCGCCAGAAGTCCGTAAATCACGAAACCACCAACGAGCAGGCGTTCGATTGGAAGCTGCATTCGGCGAGGTTGGGCTGTCCCTGCCGGCCAGACTTGCCTGCAGATCAAGTCGTTGAAGCCTGCACGGTGGCCAGTGACCTCGACTTCACGGCCGACAAGGTGTCGAGCTGACCTCGGCGCATCCAGTTCCCAGTGGCCGCCGCCTGCCTGGAGCACGAGGCCAAGCGGCCCTTCGACCAGCTCGCCACGAAGGTGTAGGTCGGGGCTTACCGGCACGCTGGCCCTTTCCAGTACCGGTCCCATCGCAGCACCGTTCGGGTGCGGATCATAGCGCAGGAGAGATCCGCGCCGGAGGGCAGGCGGCACCAGGCAGCCGTGCGGCTTCCGCCTGCGGAACCTTCGGAGCGGCATGACAGCCGCGGCCCTCGAACCAGAACGTGACCCGTCGAAATCGTCCCGCGCGGGCCGCCCATCAGCTGGACGAGCGCATCGCGTGCCTCGTTCGCCGTGGCATCGGGGCAGGGCTGATTGGTGCGGCAGCTGCCATCCATTTCCCGGGCGGCAATGCCAGCGATGCGAATGCGGGGCCCTTCCGCACACCAGACCGGGCCATCGCCATCCCATACATGGGTTGGTGTGCAGGTGAAGGTCTGACTGGAGGCGACGATCGAGGCGGCAAGGAGGGCAAGCATAGATGACCTCCTTAAAGCGCCCGTCCGAACCAGAGAACCCGCCCGACGATGTTGAGCGTCCGCTTTTCGAGGCCGCGCCAGCTCGGATAGGCCGGGTTGTCGCTCAGAACAGAAGCGCGCTTGCCCTGCGGTTCGAGGGCAATCCGCTTGACGCTCAGCATGTCATCCATCCGCAGGACATAGATCCCGTCTCTCAGGCGCGCCTGGCCATCGGCAAGATCGACCATGACCTCGTCGCCATCGTGGAGGGTGGGCTCCATCGAGTCGCCATGCACGGCGATGATCGACAGGCTCGATGCCTTGCTTGCGGTCAGCCGGCGCAGCCACTTCTCATCGAAGCCGAATTGCGCCGATTTGGATTCCATTTCGGCCAGAGCGCCGTGGCCAGCCGATGCCTCGACATTGAGAACGGGTACATGGACCAGTTCGACGACTGGACCTGAGCGACGGGCAGGGGCTCCGAGCACCTTCTCGTCGACCCCGAAAAAGCGCGCCAGAACCGAACGATCCTGCTCGTCCAGGTGCCTCGGGCTGCCGCGGCGAATGTACTGCTGGATATAGGCTGCGTTGCGCCCGAGCAGTCGCGAAACCGAGGAATAATTGCAGCCTCGTTGCTGGATCAGTTCGTCCAGGGCTCTGCGTGCGTCGTCCATGACTGCCAGTCCTATCGCGGGTACCTAGGAAAATCGATCCTAGACTCTAGGAAACCTTCCTAGTAAGAACATAACAAGAACACAAGTGCAAAGCGAGTCTGGAATCATGGAGCTTCTGGAGCAGATCGAGGAATATCTGGCGCGAACCCGGACGTCGCCGAGCACTTTTGGTCGATTAGCTGCGGGAGATCCAAGGCTCGTTGCTGACCTTAGATCGGGCAGACGCCTGCGTCGACGAACGGAAGAGCGCCTGCGCGGCTATCTGAGTCAAGTTGGATGAAATACGCCGAACGGACCAAAGCGTTCACAATCCAATCTGCTCACATGAGGTTAGCTACATGATCGGGTGACCGCCGGCACTGTTGACTGGCCTTTCGGGATGCCACGTTAGCCCTGCGTCATAGCGTCGATCTCAGCTTCCCAACTTGGCGCTGGGTTAAAGGCTGATACCTGCGTTGGCAAATGCATCTTGAACGCCAAGCCCTCCGGCTGAACGAACGTGCGAGACAACAGCTCTCGATCGAGAAGGCGCATGGCGGGATCGTCGATGCGGTAGAGGCGTGGCGGGAAACTATGCGCGTAGCGAGTGCCATAAGCACCCCAACCTTGCATTGCCTCGTGTGAATAGCCCCCGCCGGACTGGCTTCCATATAGTGAGACGCGGCGAAGCATCTCATCGACGATCTCAGGTGCCGCTGTTAGGCTCAACAATCCAATAATACTGTCGACAATCGCCGGAAGTGTTTCGCCAACCGAGGTCGACGCGACGAGGCCGATGCTGAGTAGATGAAGTTGCTCCCGTCCCCCTGAAGGTAGGGTCGTGGGCTCGAGTTGGTGCAACCCACTGAACTCGTGGGCAGAGAAGCTCGACTGTGTCGTCTTTACCTCTATTGCATGGTCACCGATACGAAAGTCACGACCGCCGTCTTGCCAGCCCTGCCAATATTCGAGCGCTCGCATCATCTCAGTGGCGCGATTTGTGCGCGTCAGCAGCAACTGCCTAAGCACGGTCAACTCCCCGATCAGGCCGATGACCACATTTTCCGGCAATGCGCCCCTGCGGATTGCCATCTCGATGATTGGCTCGACGTCGCTGAATGCGGGTTGCGGGCCGTGCGGAGTTGTAATCCCCGCGCGCAGCAACTCAATCGCGATTAAGGCAGCAACTGAGGCGAAGTGCGGCGCGGCGGGCAAGACGATCCGACTAGCGGAGAAGGGCTCACCTCCTTCCTCTGGACGCCACTCGCCGTGTTGGAGATGGCGGCGAACGAGAGGCGACGAAGCCTGCACCTCGGTCCCGCGAATGAAAATCTCAAAGTCCCCGGATGGCGTACGGCCGATGGCCAGCGGTACCGCGAGCCATCGCATCTTGCGGGCCTGCCCTTGAGGAACGTCCAGTGCCTCCAATTCGGCTCGCAGCGCCTCGAAGTGAAAGTCGCTCATGTGCGAAGCGCCGCGATATGGTCTGGGCCACCATGCGGTAACCCCAAGCCGATCGCCAAGAAATCGGTCGGCAACTCAGGCGCGCTGACGACATGAAGCAGAGCCAAGCCTGGATGCCCCCTGGGCCGCCAACTAGCTCCACCTTGGATGCCAGGGACTGGCGTCGTGCGGTGGTAGTAATAGTCCACCAACTCGTCGCCATGATAGGAGCCGCCATAGCCTCGAGTGCCCCATAAGGTTTGCAATGCTGCGCCGCTTTCGTTGCGATCTCTAGTCACCGCCCGGATGCCAAGAGCCGCAAGTCGCGGATCACGCGCCTGTGCTTGGCCGTGGCGAAAGGCGAGGTAGAAGTCAGGCATGCTTGCGTGCATCGTGTCGGAATAGTTCCATGGCACCTCGGGCCTGTCGGTAGGATAGAAGCCGGGAGCGGAGTGGTCGCCGGTCAGCGAGGCCCATAAGCGGAGATAGGCCGCGATCGAATATGGGCAGGATTGCGGCTCCGTGCCGTAACCTTGAGAATTGCGCATGGGCGGCGAAAAAAGAGGGTCATCGATCCCCAACAAGCGCGCGTAATGGTCCCAGCGCTGGCTGAGTTCGTTACCTAGGTCAGGGTCATGATGCGAGTAGCGAAGCCCATCTAGTAGGTCGGCAAGGGCCCTAGCGCTTATGGGCTCGGAGCGGATGATACCACGCTCCAAGCCATTATCGTCCTTTAACGGCACCCATTCACCGTCCCCCAGCAGGTCCACCGCGAGTTGGATATTGTGACGTGCCAAGTCGTCATCCTCCGATTCGACGAGGCGGACCGAAGGCCGCGGCCCAGGTGACAGGGGAACCTTGCGCGCCTCCACCTTGCTGGTGGCGACGAAGCTTGCGCCCTGCAGCACGAGGGCGGGGCCACTCACGTCGTCATCGCCATCCATGACGGAGATGATCTCGGATTTTAGTGCATTATCATTGACATGATACCGGCGGAACAACTGCAACTGGTCCTCATAGGTGAAGACGCGGCAGAAAGGCAGGAAGTCACCGCGATAGCCAAACCATCGCTGCATCTGCATCTGCGTGTCAGCGGCAGGCTCAGCTGCGCCGCGCAAGAAAAGGCTGGTCGTGAGCCCCTCAAGCGTAAGACCGCGTGACAGGACGTTGCCGGCGACGAAGATCGAGAGGCTATCTGGCGGCACATGGAACCCCGCCTCATCCTCGCCAACCTCGAACCGAGGCCGGTCATCGGAGGCAGGATCGCTGTTGAGCACACGGATCCGCAGGTTTGGAAAGATACGGTCGACGAGCGCTGCTCTGACCTGTGGCCAGCTTGCTGGAGAGATTGGCTGATACGGCGTGTGCGGAAGGCTGGCGAAACCGATACGAGTTGCCTCAAAACGAGCCAGCCACGCTGACCACTGATCCTCCTCCAAGCTGAGCCGCCGAGCCAGCGCGTCGCGCGGCACGACCAGCAGTTCGGAAACCTCATCGTTGAGTTCGACTTCCACCTCCTTTCCCGGCTCGGCTAAGGCCCACCGAACTATATCCTGCGCGGTGCTGAAATGATCTTCTTTTCGGGCCGAGGGGTGGATCAGCATGGTGTGGGGACCCGCGGCAGCTTGGCGCGCCTCGGCCTCAGTGTCGTAGCGGCGCTCGTGATCATATGCCGCCTCCCAGCCTGGCTGAAGGCTCCGTACTGCAGCGCCCACCAGGAAGCAGCGAATGGCATCGGAGAGCATGGTCCAGCGTAGCGCATCGCGGCGTGCAGAAAGTTCTGCCTCGCTCTCGCCGGGGCGCAGGTCCGGGAATAGCGAGGTTTGGCAGAGCGCCCCGGTGCCTGCGTGCCGCAACTTTTCGTAGAAGATATCACCGCCGCAATAATAGGAGCGAACCCCGGTCGGCTCTGCATAAGACAGTGATCTTGGCTCAAGCGACCCGATAGCGCCTGGCGTCCGCAAGGCCGCATTAAAATCACGCGGACTGAGCGGGTTGTGCGTCGCTTGCAGGAAGTTCGCCTGCGGTGTCGCGGTGTAGGCGACATAGGTCGCAAGCATGTTGGGGTGTCGTGTCGTAGCCTCGTCCGGGTCACCGCTCCACAATGAGGCGATGAGCCGGGGCGTCAGCTTCTGTGACCGATCACTGTCCAGCACGCTTGCGTCGTCCGCTTCATCGTCGAGCAGCACCATTGAGTAGGGCCTGTCTCGTGCATCGAGGAGGTCCTGCGTCACGACGTCGGCGAGGAATCGTCGAAGCATGATGAGGTGATCGTCCTCCTTGGGCACGACACAAATGATTGGCCGGCCCGCTTTCAACGCTTGGCGAGCCATTGGTCGTTGAAGATAGCGGGCCGGGTCCGCTCGTTGCTCATGCAGGATGTCGGCGGGTTGGGGAAGGATCAGGCGCTGGTTGCGTCGACAGTAGGCATTCTCCGGCGTAGAACCGTCGAGTTGCGCGAGCAGGCGTTCGTAGGTTTGCAGCCAAAGGCTAACCCTGGTGCCAGCAAGGAGGATCAGTAGGTCAACTCCTGCATCGAGCGCGAGTGCAGCGACACCGAGCATGCTTGCGGTCTTGCCGGACTGCACCGAGCCGACGACCATGCCTGTCCGGACCCGTGAAGTCGGCCAGGCTGCTTCGTCAAGCGCCCCGTCAACGCCAGGCAGCGCTCTCTCGACCACGTAACGCGCGTCGGCTTCCAGCGCGGCCAAGGCTGTTCCAGACAGCCGACCAGCAACATTGGCACGATAGCGTGCCCACCAAGAGGCTTCGTCACGCGATGTTTCTGCGCTTACGTCATGTGCGTCAACAAGCCCACCTACTGGGACAATCGTCACTGGGCCGACGCTGGGCTCGCCTACGGTCATATCAGATCATCGGGATCTTGCGGATCTCAAGAAGTGCCTCGATTGCACTATCTCCGTATCGGTCGCGCACTGCGGCATCCGCGTCAGCGATGTTGACCCCGAGTGTCTCCAGGATGCTGGTCGAGGCGTTCGCGATGTGCGCCCACTGGGTCTTGTTTTGCGTGCTCTGGGGACCAACCATCTTCGCGGTCAGGTCGCGGACGGCGTCAATACCATCCTCCAGCTTCTGATTCTCGCCGGTGATCACGAGCACGAGGCAGGCCAGCACGCTGGCCACGACCGGCAACTCCTCCCACCGAGAGGCCATCTCACTCTTGCCTTTGCGCCGGAACTTTGGGTGCCAGGCATCGGAGGTCTGCTGGTGAAGGTCCAAGGCCGCGATAAGGTCACGAGCCAAGTTTTCGAGCGTCGTTTTCGACCGGAATTGCGCGAGGCGATCGCTGTCGATGGAGCGCAGGAATTCGTCGATATGGCTGGCTGTGGACGGTGTGCGATAAGCTTTATCGGGACCTTGGGCGGGCTTAAGGATCAGCGTCGCCACGGTCCACAACAGGACCTTGGTGCGCTTGAACCGAGTGATGCCAAACCCCAGCGCCTTGATGTTCTCGTGCGCTTCGGTCGGGTCGATCCCTGCCTTCACGAGTTCCGGGGCGATCTCGGGTTCGGGACGGTCGCCGCCAACGAAAAGCATGAGCCGTGAGATCATCAGATGGTTGAAGACCGCGTTGCGGATCTCCTCTGCGTTCAGCTTCATCCCCTGTTGGTTGTAGAGGCGAAAGACCTTGTGGATGTCGCGAACCTGGGTATCGCGGTAAATGAGCACGGGAATAAAGTAGTCGCAGGCGCGCTCAAACAGGTCGGCCACGGTGATGGACTCACCGGCGATCCTAACTTGCTTATCTTTGATCTCGCAATAGTATCGGCCTCCAAGCAGCTTAAGCGGGTCATTGTCATCGGTATACTTTTTAGTTTTAAAGGGTAGGTACTTCTCCCGGATGTCAGTCGCTCTCAGGTTGTTGCGTCGAGCAAACTGGCTGAAGTTGGTATCAAAGAGCTGATAGTCTTTCATTCCCTTAGCATTTTCACGGCCTTCCGGATGCGCGCCCATGAAGCGGAGAATCGCGGTCAGACGCTGCTTGCCGTCTACAATCTGGAAGCGCTGGCTGCTCGAAACCCGAGCTAGAATAATTGAAGGTAATGGGATGCCTCGCAGGATCGATTCGATCAGCATCTGCGAGTCTGCGTTCGACCAGACGAAGTCGCGCTGGTAAGTCGGATTTAGCTCAAGCTGTCCCTGCTGCGCCCTACCAGCGAGGTCGTAGATGCGCCATTTGTCTACCGTAGCGTTGATTGACAGTGGCTCGGTTGCTGGAGCCTCGTTCCAAGCGTCGATCCATGCTTCGGTGGCGGCTGCCACCGACAATTCATCCTCTAGCATCTGAAGGAAGGCAGAACGATTGCTGACTGCGCGGCTGAGCCTCTCTTCCAGGGTTTGAGCGCCCATCTCGGTCAGGAGGACATGTCCATCACTCACCTCAAAGCTTGCTTCTGCCTTACCAGGGGAGAGCTCATCGAAGAGCCGCAGGGCTACGGCCTTGGGCGACTCTTTGTCATCGAAGGTAGTGTCCAGGTTGAGCCAAATCGCCACCTCTAGGACGCGGGCAAGCCAAGCGCTTGAGGTGAAGTCGATGTCCGAGCCATCGAACGAGCGTGGCCCCTTACGGCCCCCTTCTAGCTTTGGCACCAAGCTCGGCTGCGACAACTCCGACAACAGCGTCGCAATCTGGTCAAAATCCAAGTCTTCCAAGGCATCTTCCCCTTTTGGCCGCTATGGCTCAGGCAGCTGCCTCAAGCGATGATGGGCGGTTATTTACTGATAGCTGGAGGTATCCAACCTTCGGATCGTCCCGTCCGAGTAGCGCCCCCGCAACAGCCCTGATGACGTCGACGTTGACAGCATTTCCGAGCGCCTTGAACGCCCCGGTCTGTGTTTCAGGAAGAAATTGCAGTTCACCCATGCTTTGAAGGCGAGCGCACTCGCGCATGGTCATGTAGCGCCGCTCCCAAGGGATGACGGGCACCTGACTGGTCGTGAGCGCGACCAGCGATGGCGCGGCGGTCGGGCGCTTTGCTCGGATGCCCGATGCGCGGAACTGGATTATGCATTGGTTGAGGTCGCGTGGGCCGCCCTTCCAGTTCCACTCAAGCTTCTGGAAGCTGGGGGCAAAGTTGAGGATGGTTGGCAACCACCTGTCAATTACCGCCTTGTGCTCCCGATAGAACTGGCGATTTTGTTCAATGAACCTGATCTTCCAATCTGGGAAGGATACGTTCGTGTCGCGCGCATATGGAGGCAGTGCATCGAGGACCTCCGCTTCTGATAACCCGCGAAGAGTTCTTCCGAAGGCGCCTCGGAATGATTGAATCTCCATAAGGCCATGCCCGGCGGGGGAGCCGGTACGGGCAGGATAGGTTGCACCGAACTCCATTGCCCAAATTGGGAAGGAGGGGAGATCTGAGGTCGATGGTAGGGCGTCGAGGAGCGCCTGCCATGCGTCGAGATAGCCGATGAAAGATGGAGGGAGCGGCTTCGCGTCGTTCGGCGACTTGTCCAGGATCGACCGAATATCAACCTCGCTTGCATCATGAGTCGGCTCTGGCCATGCGAAGTGGCCAAGCCCTTGCCGAGCGCCAACGATGATCGCACGTTCGCGAAGCTGGGGTACGCCGAACATGTGTGGCGAAAGGAGCGCTGAGTCGATGTCGTACCCGACACCTCGCAGGCGCTTCTTCACCTTGTGCCAGGTGTTCCCGTTATCATGCCGCATAATGTTTGGGACGTTCTCGATGATGAGGTAGCTCGGTTCATGACGCTCCAGGATCATGATCATATAGTCGAACAAGTCGCCCCATTGGGGGCAGTCAAAACCTTTCTGCTCGCCCGCCTTCGAGAAGGGCTGACAAGGGAAGCCAGCGCAAAGAATGTCATGCGAGGGTACTTCCTCGATAGCCTGGCGAATATCCCCATGCGGCTTCACGCCGAAGTTGCGATTGTAGAGGTCGGCCAGATCGCTATTAAGTTCAGACGCAAAGACGCATTCGTGTCCCAAGCTTTCCAGCGCTTGATGGAAGCCGCCGAGGCCAGCAAACAAGTCGATGAACTTCATGGTTTGCGCTCCAGCGGGAAGGAAAGTTGCTGAGCTGCGGATTGTTGAAGCAGGTTTCGAACCGCTAAACGGACAAGGTACTGCAGGTTTAGCGGAGGGTTTACCGACTGACCTAGCGCGACGAGAGCGTCATAGTCGATTTGATCGACGGACACGGTAAACCGCTTCTGTTTCGGCAAGGATGACATACTCAAGGCTCCCCTGCACCAGAATGCACCAAATTGCACTAGTATGCACGTCGATTTTGATCGGCGGAGATTTTCCGCACGTCTCGCCATTCGATCTGAGTAGGCTCTTCTTGCTGGGGGCCCGAAAGGCGTTGGCCGATTTTCCTCGCTCCGCGCCGGTGTTTTTGCTATATTCTTGGCTCAAATGAGATGGCTGCCATCATGAAAAATTTCGACAGTGAACGCGCGGTGGCAAGCGGAAGCCCCAAATGGGAGGGGCTGGCTGAAATCGATCAGGCAATCCGCGACAACCGCGTGATGGAGTATCGGATCAAGAAGTCTTGGGCTGATCCGTGGTCTCGGACCCTGAGTATCGGCGTCGTGCTTATCCTTGCCCTTTTCGCTGGATTCGTGATTTATTGGGACCTTCTGAGGGCCTGACGCCTACCACTCTTTGACGTCATCGGCAGCCTCCGCACTAGCGCCTTGTGCCCCCTTGGTGATCGCGTCCAGACGTCCCCTGGAGCCGGTAATCTTCTGGTGACCGGTCACCTGAGCGTTTCGCACCTCTTCTTGGAGATCGCCGGCACTCACGCGGGGCACTGAACCGGAACCCCCGCCACCTGTCTGAACTCGGCCGCGAACCGACCCCGCGCTAGAGATTGCCGGACGAGATACGGGCGGTCCGGGCGTGAGTGCGATGCGATCTTCGATCCCCTCACGGAGTTGCTCGGCATAGCTCTCGATGAACTTTGCCTGCAACGCTTGGCCTTCTGGACTGAGCTGGAAACTGACGTCGTCGAACCGCGCGGTTCCATAGAAATCGCGGTTGCTCTCGATCTCAGCAAGGCCCCATTCGCGGTAGGCTTGGGACAGATTGAGGCTGCCTGCAGCGCTGTTGCCCTGGACGAAGGACACCTGGCTCTCGAGGCGGTGGGCAAGCTCCTCGGCGCGGCGAGCCTCCCGGCTGTAGCTTTGCGCCTCGGTCAGCGACGCGGTCATGCCGCTTGCAGTTGTTGAGATCGACGAGTTGCTCGAGGTGTTCACTGAGCGTACGAACCCATCGCGGGTGCTCGACCAATTTCGGCTGTCAGACATCTGGGACAGGCTCCCAAAGATCCGCGAACGATCTTCCGAGGCGATACCGATGTCGCTGTCGGTCCAGGCCTGGTTTCGACCACCCTTGGCTCCGATGTTCGCCGATGCCACTCCATTCGTGATGCCGGCACTTGCGCCAGCCTCTCCATTCAGAAACCAGGAAACAGTTATGTCATCGGCCGCTCTGCGCGATAGCCCGAATTGCCGCTGCAGATTGGTCGATGCCTGATCGACCTCGCTGAATGCCGTCTGGATGCTGTCGGAGTTCGAGGTGCCGGTCGCGCTCTCGAAGGATGCGCCTCGGCTGAACTGGTCCCTGAGCTCGCGGAACTTCGTGACGGCGCTGGTCGTCGATTCCGTCGCGACATTGGCATAGGTCTCACTGTTGGCGCGGGCCTGCGATGCCATCGTCGAAAGGCGCGCGGTGAACTCCTGGCCCAGCGTCGGCGTGAAGGGATAGCTGGAGGTTGGGATCTGATCGTAGCTGCCATCCGGGAAGCTTGTGGTCATCGAGCCGGTCTCGCTGAATGTCCGCGTCTGCGGTGCACCATAGGTGAAGCTCGGAGCAATCGTGCCTTGGGCGAACTGACGCGTGAGGACGCTCGAGTTTTCGAAGCTGGTGTTGCCGAGTGACACGTTGCCGGTGCTCGCCTCCCGGGCCGCTTCTTCCGCCGCGTTCTGGCTCGGGTTGAGGTAGCTCGTCGCGTGGTGCGAGATCGCCATGGCGCCCTTGGCCACACCGCCTGCCAGGAACGGGACCGAGGCGATGAGGTAGCCTGCCAGCAGACCGATATCGCTGTTGACGTCAGCCATGCCGGTAAAGCTTGCAAGGCTGAGGCCGTTGCTGCCCGTGACCGCGCTCATGTCAGCCGCGCCCTTGTACATCAGCATCATGTGGAGGATCACGAACAGCGGCCCCCAGGCCGCGAGATAGAAGAAGCCCGTCACATAGCCCTTGAGTGCGACCGGCCCCGTCTTGGGGAGCAGGAACAGCGGGAAAAGCACCGGGAAGAGGGCGTAGAACAGCACGGTCAGCACGACGTTCAGGAGCGGGACCCACTTCATTGCGTTGCTCGCGATCGAACCATAAGTCCGCTCGGTCTGAATGTCGGCGCGGGTCTGGGCATAAACGTCAACGTTGCCCGCGCCGCTGCTGCCGGACATCGAGTGCATGGCCTGGCTCATCGCGTTGATGGTCAGCGTCTGCTTGAAGATCTCGGTCGCATTAGCCGAGACCCCGGTCAGGTACTGATAGGCGACTGGCAGATCTGCGAAGAGCTTCGCCTTGGCGAGCGCGGCCGTCTGATTGGGGTAAAGCTGTCGGCCGAACACCGATCCCATCGCGTCGACCAGTCCGGCCCACTGCGCATTGAGCGTGTCGTAGGCCTCGCGGCAGGTGACAATGTTCGAGCTCACCTGGCCCGTGGTCGCATCGCGGGTCAGGAACCGCTGCGCGCGTGCCTGGCTGCCCGGTGCGATCGTCGCCCAGATGTCACCCGTCTCCGCCAGCTCCTTCATCGAGTAGCGGCCGAGCAGTACGTCGTAGAACACGCATTGCCGGAAATGCTCATCGAGATTAGCGGCGAACTCGGGATCGGAAATCCGCAAGGATCGGGTCGCATCGTAGAGCCGCGCGCCGTAGATCATGCCGTTCTTCGAATAGTTGAGATCACCCGGCAGGCCAAACACCACCTCGGCCGATCCCGTGAGATAGTCGCCGACCTGGCTGGTAAAGCTCGCCATGAGTGCCAGGCCCAGTGGCACATTGCTGACATTGGCAGGCGCAAGGCTGGGGTTGAGCCGGTCGGTCACATGGACGTCGAGCCGCGGCACCATCAGGCAAGAGTAGATGAGGGTCGCGCCGAGGAACCAGTTGATCCACGCCCGCCAGTCCTGATTGAACGCCAGGGTCAGGGCGGACAGGCCAAGGCCCATCACCATGACCACCTGGAGCAGGCTTTTATAGCCGCCGTTACCGGTCCAGGCAGCGACTGCCTGGAAGACGTTGACCAGATAGTCGCCGCCACCGACCGTGAAAATCTCGACCATGTCTATTGTTCCGCCTGGATGTGGTTGGTCCGGTCAGTGGGTGAGGGCGCGGCTCTGGACGCCGCGCGACCAGTCGAGCGATGCGGCCATTCCGGGTGACATCGAGGCAGCCAGCACGTTCTCGATGAACGCCGTCTTCTCGATGATCTGCAGCACCGCATTGACCTTGAGATGCGTGTTGGCCTGCCGGTCAGCCAGCGCCTGACGCACGACATTGACCTGGCTCTGCCACATCGCGATCTTTGCTTCGTCGGCCCCAATGAAGCTCGACATTGAGCGGCCAGCCTCGCTGACAATGCGATCGAGCACGGCAAACAGCAGGTCGACACTGGCGATCTCGGCCAGGGTCTCGCGGTCGTCGGTCGGCATGCCGCGGCCATAGGCCGCCTGGACGGTCAGGATCTTGTAGAGCGGGATCGATGCGACCTGCAGCAGTTCCTTCTGCTCTTCGCTGATCGCAGTATCGTCGCGGATGGCCTGAACCATCCCGCCAATGAGCGCGGCCACGCGTGGCCGCAGCGCTTTCGATGCCGGCAGGCTCAGCGACTTGAACCCTGGATCGAGGCACTTCTCCGCCTCGTCGCAGTCGAAGATCAACACGTTGCCGCTTGTGGTACCGTCCAGCAACGAGGTGACGAGCGTCGATGATGCTTCGCCGACGATCGGCACGAACTTGCCGGGCTCATTGTCCTTGGGCGGCACGTAGATGATCGTTCCCAGCAGCGTCATCGCATATTCGGCGAACTCCTCGTCGAACTGGCCCCCTGGCGAAAAGAACGCCGACTTCTTGAGGATCGTCCACGTGTAGTTTCGGGGTACACCGGGATTGACGTCATCGTACTTGCCCGAGCCTTGCGCTGTCGTGCTCGAACGCTGCCCCTTGGTGCCGCAGCCGTGCTTGGCTGCGGCATAATCGGTGAAGATGCCTTCGGAGTTGCCGATGGCTTCGCAGATCGCCTTGTCGGCAAGGTCGCCCTTGGGCCAGATCCCGCCCACCAAGCCCTGCGCCATCTCGCAGGAATTGATGTTGAGGTTGTTCATGAGCTGAGCCTTCTGGCTGAACTCCTGCATGATCTTCGAGCATTCCGGACAGACCGTGTCGATCGCCAGGCTGAAGGCGAAGCCGACTGCATTGTTGGCGACTGCCTTCAGCATCGCCACGATCTCGCTCGCGTTGATGAAGCTGAACGAGCCGGCGAAGATGTCGATGCCACCGCACCCAGCACGGGCGCGCGGCAGCTGGAGGTTGGCGATGTTGGTCGTCTTCTGCGGGAAGCGCGTCCAGACATTGCCGAGGCTGTAATAACCGGCTGACTGCCCCTGGAACGCGGTCGGCCCGTTGACGTTGGCTGCGCCTCCGACGTCGTTCAGAAACGAGTCCATCGAGCTGCCGACATCCGCCGATGCGCCGGATAGCGGGAGGGTGAGGGGAAGGGTCGCTGCAAGGATCGCAGCGACGACTCTTTTCATCCTAGTAGTCACGTCCAGCTTCCTTCGATGTGAGGAGGTAAATCCGGTCCTGAAGCTCGTCGGCGCTCATGACGCCGTAGCCGATCGGAATGGGGCGGCCGGTCAGGGCGTCCCAGAGCACGACCGCTGGCGTGATTTTGGGCTCCAAGCCCATGCGGCTGCGCTGGTTGGTCTCGACCGTGTAGTTCGGGAAATGTCGCGATGGACCGCCATCGGTCGAAATCGCCCGCACCGCGATGTGCCAGGTCGAGGCAACGCTCTGCACGATCGGCGACATGACCTCGCAGGCACCGCAGCTCTGGGCGAAGAAGTAGAAGAGACCGTAACGCTCGGAGAGCTCGGCCATTGCCGCGTTCCGCTCCGCGCTGCGCGCATCCTGCCACTGGCGCTTGCCAAGCGTCGAGACCGGACGCTGCAGCGTGTAGTCGAGTTCGGGATCCTGCCAGATGGCCCGCTGCCAGACGTCGCTGAAGAGCGACGCCCGGTCGAGCTGGGCGCGCTGGAACCGGATGTAGGCCGTCACATTGGCAGGCGTGGGCTCGAGGATCGCCTTGGCCTTGAGCTCCCGCAAGGTCGCCGTGATCGCGTCAAGCTGGCTCGTGGCGCTCGCCGCCGGCGCGGGTGCCTGCTGTTCCGGCGGCTTGGGCCGGTTGCAGTAGAACCAGTACCCAAGCCGGCGCTCCTCGCAGTAGAAGCTGTCCTGCTGCTCGTTCGTCTCGGCGCGTGGCGGCGCATCGGTTTGGGTGGTGGTCGTCTGCGCGGTCGCGGGCGAAAGGAAACAAGCGGCATTGGAAATCGCGCAGGCGGCAAGCAGCCGCCACGCGGCCTTACTGGCGTGCGCGGGCATAGTAGTCCTCGATCTTCTGTTGGATGTCCTGGGTGGCCTGCAGTTCGTCAGGCAAACGGGCGGCGTCGGTGAACTCGGCATAGACTTCGCTGAAGTCCATCCGACTGAGGTCGAGCTGGGCGAACTCGTCGATGGTGAAGCCCTGGCATTGTTCGGTCTTGGGCTTGCCCCAAGGCTTGTTCAGCTGCTGGCGGCCCTGCTCCTGCAGGATCCGGGAAAGCTTGGACTCGAAGCAGCAGTAGACCTTCTTCTTGGTCAGGCAGACGCCGAGGAAGCTGTCCGAGCAATAGGTGCCGACATAGGCGCACAGGCCCTGGGCATCCCGCTGATGGAGCAGCATCTCCTCGCGGCTGCAGCCGAGCGCGACGAGCAGCTGGATGCCGGGGATGAGCGGGAAGCCTTTGCCCTTGCAGCAGTTGAGTACACCGAAGACCTTGGACGAGCAGGTGTTGCGCGTGCCTTTGAACAAGGTGAGCGTGTCGGGATCGAACTCACGCCGGGCCTGCGCCATCGCATTGAGCGCGACAGCGGCATCCTTGAACTCGTCGTTGGCCTCGCGCTGGATGGTCTCGCACGAGCCATCAATGCAGTAGACGTCGCCGTCGCAGATGAACTGGTTGGTGCTCGCGGGCTGGTCCGGGACCGGGCAATCATAGACCCGCTCCCAGGTGCGGCAGGGCTCGCCAGCGAGACAGTCTTCGCGCACCAGCTTACAGCCCGGTGTGGCTTCAAGCGTCTGGCAGTCCTGAGCCTGCGTGAACTGTGCGCAGCTGTAACTGCGGCTCCATGCCCAGCAAGGCTGCGTCACGGCGATGCCATCGACGATGCGGGTCACCGGATCGCTGTCGGTGCAAGTCTCGGTGTCCTGCTGGCACGAGTTGTCGGCTGCGAGGCCAGCACACTGGCTTTCGTCGCGTGTGGTCGTGACGACGTTCTCGCCCGTCACCGTATAAGGCGTCGCGCCCTCGACCGGCGCGGTGCAACTGACGAGATCAATCCTGAGATCGCCGGAGTTGCAGCCCCAGTAGATCCCGAAATAGGGATCGCACAGGTTGATCGGATAGGACTGCGTGACCGTGCATTGCGGTGCGGAGTAGCGGTTGCAGTTGTAGACCGAAGCCGGGTCGACCCCGCTGCCGCCCACGCAGTAGTAGCCGTAGACCTGACGTTGCTCGACCCGCGCGGTCAATGTCACGGGGCAGGTCCGCGTTTCTTGGCTGGCGGTGTAACCGACATTGCAGGTCGCCATGTAGCGCGCCGCAGTTCCGCTGGCTGGCGGCAAGGGCACGCAGCGCCCCTGTGTGCCGCCGATGGCCATCCCGCTCGTATAGGCGAGCGGGTCATCGCTGATCACATTGCTGCGTGCGATCGTCGCATCGAGATCCTGCGGCGCAAACCGGGCGCGGCGGTCCATGGAGTCCCGCATAGTCTTGTAGCCGGTACTGGTCGTGGCCTGGCTGGCCGCTTCGCGGCTCATCCGATCCGGATCATCGAAATAGCCCGACTGACTTGGTGTGCCGCCAAAATTGGGAATGCGGCTGGCGTCAGGGTTTGTCGTCGCCGCGCTTTGCGCCGAGGCCGCCTTGTCTCGCCCGAAAGCCTTGCCGTCTGCCTTGGCAGCATCGGTCGTGGTCTGGGCGTGAAGCGGCCCGGTCAGGGTGAGCAAGAGCGCACTCAAGCAGGCGACAGGAAGGAATAGCCGTTTCATGGAACCTGCCTTTCAAGACGGGCGAGGTGCTGGGCCGCGAGCAAAGCGCCAGGGCCGCCGCCGCGCGCGAAGGTCTCAAGCGCGTAGGCTGCGCTGACATTGCCGCTCATCCGGTCGTGGGGCGGAACTTGCGTGCGGCAGTCGAAGCCATCACAGAGGTCGAAGTCGCTGCTGGTCACGACGTAGGCAGGAACCGCCTCAATCCCGAAGGCGCGGAACAGGCGCGGGTCGATGCCGACGCCGTCCAGTTGTTCCCCCGGCTTTGCCACTTTGGCCAATGCGTCCGTGAGAGCCTTGGCGCTGTTGCCAGGCAACCCGCGCAGGGCGACGATGCCGCCCGCCTTGGCCACGTCGTCGATCATTGCGCGCAGCGACGCTGGCGGCATCGAGAGCGAAGCAAAGGCGATGAACCTTGGCGCTTCGCCCATGCCTTCGCTGGTCATGGTGCCAGCATTGGCAACCATCCGGTCGAAATCGAACGTATCGGCCGCATCTGGCTTCGCACTTGTGGCGGCCTCGCGCGTATAGCGGCGGCCGTGCGCCTGCGCTTCGTCGGTGCTTGCCCTGGCTTCCCGCGCCAGAGTTTCGGCCCTTGCCCGAGCATTGGCGGAGAGGGCTTCGGCATCGTTGGCACCGGCGCTGGCCCGCGCCCGGATGGCCGCCAGATCAAGGTCCGGTTCGGCTGTCTGTGCGGATGCGCCAGCTAGGGCGGCAAGGCTCGAAAGCGATGCCACTACAATGAGATGAGGGAGTGTTTTCATAGCGCGCAGCAGTTCCGCTTGCGCCAGACCAGATAGCCCATGTCCTCGCCAATGGCGGGATAGACCTGGCCTGCCGACATGAAGGTGGTGGAGGCACCAATGGGCGCGCAGGCGTAGCGGCCCTTGGTCTGCGGATTGGGATTGGTGGCTTGGAACCGGTACTGCTGCTTGCGCATCACCGGCATCAGGTACTTGCCGCAAAGCCCCTTGCTGCCCATCGTCCCCCAGGCGACGAGTTCGCGGTGGAGCTTGTAGGAGAAGCGGGCGAGTGCGAGCCGCGAGGCCTGGACATGGCCAATGGTTGCCGAGACATTGCCGTTGAGTGGATACATCGTACCCTGACAGCCCGCGCACCAGAACAGTTCATCGGTCGGCAGCTTGGCCGTTGCCGCCACGCAGTCGGCCGCGCAGGCCGCAAGCGCCAGCGGATTGGCGAACAGGACCGCCTCGGGGTTGATGATCGCGGTGAGTTCGCTGTCCTGCCAGAGCGGATCGATCTCGGTGATGTAGAGAATGTCGATCGAGCCGGATTCGAGGCAGAGGAAATCGGCAACGATCTCCATCCAGTAGATCAGCGGATAGGCATACCAGTGGACATGCCACTGTGAGTTGTACTGGGTATTGCCGCCGATCGCAGATGGCCCCGCCATCGACTTGAAGCCGATGTCGAACCCCGGATCGAGCTTCATCCCGCCCAGATTGACGAAGCACCACGGCTTCATGCTGACATCGGCAAGCCGGACTGGCTCCCAGAACCCCATGGCAATCCCGGGCCGCAGCCCGCACAGGCACACCGGCAGAGCGGGGTTGCTGGTGTCGGGCCGACTTGACGGCCAGATCTTCAAGCCTCCGATCGAAATCGGGAAAAGGCACGACCAGCAGATGTCCGTGATCGGATTGACGAACTTGCCGGTGCAGCGGCCCGGACCGGCCGCAGCCTGGGCGGGAGCGCTGGAGATGGTGCTCAGGCTGGTGAGCAGAAGTGCTCCGCAAAGCCATGACAAAAGGCGATGTTTCCTGCTCATGATGTCGCCCGCTCTTTGGGAGTGACCGGCTGCTCGGTGATGAGGAGCGCGCGGCCCTGCTGCTCGACGGTTGCGGGCACCGCGCGAATGCCGAAGTGCTTCACCAGCGTGCCGCCCTGGTCGAAGTAGAAGCGCCGCTGGCGGGCTTTCATGAGTTCGAGCGGCGCACCCCGCACGAGGATGAGCTTGGCCTTCATGCTGGCATAACGACGGATGGCCCAGGCGAGCTGTGCCGGGTCGTCGCCATCGAGGAAGACGAGGGGAGCCCGCAGCGGCACGGTATCGAGCGGATTGACGCGCGTGCCTGCGGCAATGATGAGCCGGCCCTTGTCGTCAGCAATGTCGCGTTCGACGGTGATCGTCGGATCGAAACGCCAGCTGCGCAGCGCCGAGGCGAGGGAGATGCCTGCGACAGGCTCAGGCCGGTTGACCCGGGCGATCGTTCGCCGCTTCAGCTCTTCATTGAGACGGGCGGTCTCGCCGGTCTTCTCGAGCTGCGTAAGCCTGGCATGGATCTGCTGGAGCAGGTCCGGCTCGACCACTGGCCAGACCGTGCCGTGCTGGCCGTAGTCGCGAGCCATTGCCTGGGGTGCTATGGCAACCGCAAGCGCAGTCGCGCAAACGGGCAAGGTGATGAGCCTCACAGGATCGGCCTCCCGACCCCGAGAATGCGTGGGCCGCAAATCCAACCGATCGCGGCGTAGCGGCTGTCGAAACCGTCCTTGTGTTCGCTTGTGACGAAATAGCAGCCTTGCGGAACGCGGCCCGTCGGGCCAAGCGCGAGGGGTTCACCAAGGCGGCTTGTGAGCTTGGCCTTGGCGACAGCCTGCCCGTTTACGAAGTAGGTGCGGTCGTGCTCGGTGACGATGTCGCCCGGCACACCGCTCACCCGCTTACCGAACGGTTTCGGCTCCGCCCCGAAATGTTTCACCAGCAACGGCGAGGCAGGCGGGTCAAACAAGATGATATCCCCGCGGTGCACGGCCGCCCCGCGCGTCACCCAGAGGGCCCAGTAGGGCAGGCTGGGGCTCACGTTGATCATCAGCGCATGGCCCTGCGCGAAGGCGCCAAGTGAGGAGAGCGCCAGCGCCCCGGCGCCAAGCCCGCCCCAGAGCGCGAGCCGGCGCGCGGGCGCAGAGCGGATCAGGCGATCAGCGGGCTGCATCGGGAATGGCTCCCATCCGGCGTACAACATCCGCGCGCACAGATTGCGTCAGGTCCGGTGTGCTCCCGGCGACCACGGCTTCGGCAACGAGGACCGTCCGGCCTTCGCGTCCGAGCTTCTGTACCGAGGCTTCCACGGCCTTGAGGTAGGCCTGGACGCGCAGCCTGGTCTCTTCGGGCGGCCGGCCGGCACGCGCTTCGGCTTCGATGAAGTCGCCCATGATCCGGCTCAGCTGGACCGTGACGACCTCACGCTTCTCCACGGTGAGCAGCTTGTCGGTCGCCCAGACACCCCACAGCACCTGACCAACCATGCCGACGCCGACAGCGACAGCGGTGAGATTGATCGATGCTAGCCGTACGCGCAGGCTCGATGTTGCTATAATGTTCTTCACAGCTTTTCTCCCGAGAGTTCGCGGTCGAGATCACGGATGAAGCGCGGCATGCGTGCCATCACGATCAGCGTCGCGAGAGCGACAGCAACGAACTTGAATTCGCCGAGGAACGTCACGCGCCGCTCGAGATCGGCCCCCAGGAAGCGGTATGCGAGATTGGCGACATGGGCGAAGAAGGCATCGGGATTTCCGCCCGACAGAAGGAGGAAGAATAGCAGCGGCAGGCCCAGCGCCATCAGATAGGACGAGCCCAGAAACAGGCTGCCGCGAAGCACGATGTAGCAGCCATCGGCCATGCGCGAGCGCCAGGTGGGCACTCGAAGGCTGGCGGGCTGCTCGACTTCGGACGGGGCGGTCCGGTCGAATGGGGTGACGAGGTGGAGAGGCATGGAAATAGGGATCCTTGTTGAATGAATGTCAGCGGTTGGCGAAGGCGATGCGTTCGATGGCATCGGCGAGCTGGTGGCCCCGCGCGATCTCGGCATCGATGGCGGCGAAAGTCTGGGGCGAACTCGAGAACAGCGTTGCCGAATAGTCGTCGAGCACGAGCCGCCCGATCGCCTCGGTCTCCGGCCCCTTGATGAACACCTCGGAATAGTCGCTGCCGGACCGCTTGAGGCTGCGGATCAGCGTCTCGGTGCGATCGTCCATATCGAGGCGCTTGCTCGCCTTGAAATCGGCAATCGTCTCCGGCTTCTGCTGCAGGATCAGCATCCAGTCGCTGTTCTCGAGCGCTGCCGTCGCCCCGTCGGACTTGTAGTAGTCGTTGAGTGATTGGGTGGCGGTCGCGAGGGCGCCGCCATATTTCCGGCAGGTGCGGGCATAGGTTTCGACGAATTCACCCATCGATCCGCCCTTCAGCATCGACCACGCCTCATCGATCAGCAGGAGCTTGCGCAGCGACCTTGGGCTGCGCGTCATCGCCTGGCTGGTCATGAACATGATCGCCGAGAGCACCACGCTGCGCAGGTCTTCCCGGCTCGCGAGGTCGGACATCTCGAACACCGTGAAATCCGCATCGAGGTCGAGACTGGCCTGGCCTTCGAAGAAGGCGCCGTAGGTCCCGCCCGCCATGTAGGGCGCGAGCGCGGTCGCGATATCGGCCGCGGTGTCATGCCCAAGATTGCCGAGCATCTCGCCGACGGTCGTGACCGTGGCTGCAGCGCCGTGTTCAGCCCAGACCATGTTGACCGCCCGGTCGATCAGCCCGCGCTCGGTATCGGTCAGCTTTGCGCTGTGGCGGGCCATTTGCCCGACGATCGCCTTGATCATTCCGAAGCAGTCGAGGCGATAATCCTCGTCCTCGGCGGCGCGGGTTCCGTCGATCATCGAGAAGGGGTTGAGGCAGAAGCCCGCTTTCATCGTGAACTCGACAAAGCGGCCGCCTTGCAGCTTGACCGAGTGCTCGAAGCTGCGGCCATCGTCGATCACGACCACCTGCGCGCCGGCGCCGCGCAGGGCGGCGCACATCTCCTGGAGCAGGACCGACTTGCCCGATCCAGACTTGCCGCAGATAGCGACATTGTGGTTGCCAGCCTCGTTCTCGAACGGCGACCAGAAGAAGGGCTGACCGCGCCGACCGACGAACAGCAGGTGAGGGTGGGCGCTTCCGAGATACTCGCCCTGCATGGGCGCGATATTGGCTGCAGTAGTCGACAGGACGGTCTTGAACCGCTTGAGCCGCTCCATGTCGGCACCGAGCCCGTCGGCTAGCGTCAGCGGCATCGCCGCGAGCAGCCCCTGGATCTGCAGATAGCGCTCGTCGGTGAGATCCCAGCCAGCCGCCTTGTAGATCGACTTGATCGCGCGTTCGTGGCGGTCGCCTTGGCCCAGTGGCGAATAGGTCGTCACGCCGTAGAACACGCGCACCAGACGGCGGCCTTCCTGGAGCTCGGCCTGAACATGTTGCCACTCGGCGGCCTGTTCGCCGATCCTGGGCAGGAACCGGGCGCTGCGGGTTCCGGCGAGGCTGGTTGTCCGCATGAACTTGAAGCCGGCCTTGGCCGATGCTGCCTCCTGGTCCGGATAGACGAGACACAGCATGGTGGCGGCCGGGCAGGGGAAGCGCAGCTTGTCGGTGAACAGGTCGCCGATCAGCCGCGCGCATTCCCATGGGGCCCAGCGCGACGGCATGTTGCGGACGGCAAAGTGCCGGACATCGAAAGCATCGGGATAGACGGTCCCGATCTCGGGCACCCCGTCATTGACCTTGCCGGTGGGACGGAACCGCTCGGTCACGAGGCGCATGCGATCCTCTGCCACGACCAGTTCGATGTCGTGGCGGATCGCCTGGGAGGCGATCGGATCGTTGGGGTTGTAGGGCACCGCGTCGTCCTGCGGCGCGGTGGTGGGCGAGGTCAGATCATCGATGACCGCGATCAGCGCTTCCGGCCCGACTTCGACCACGCCGAGGTTCAGCGACTTGAGCATCGCCATCAGCCCCTCGCGGGTTTGCTTGAGATCTTCGTTGCTGACCGCCTTCGATGTCGGCACGCCGACTGATACGATGACCTGGTGATGCCGTGCATGGAATGGCGCGTCCGCAGAGCCTGACTCCCAGACGAGTGAATAGAGCCGCCGCGCGCGGTGGCGGGCAATCGCCTCATAGACCCCGCCCTGGATGTACCGTGGCGCGAACCACGGGGCGACAATCCGGCTGATGCGGGGGCTCGCGAGGTGCAGCACCTGCAGGCACGCGCCGGCTGGCAAGCCTTCCGAAAAGAACTGCCCGAGGATTTCCCCGGTGCGCTCGTCCGCCCCGATCAGCGGCGTGACCGAGAGGACAAACCCTTTCGAGCGTGCGTTGAAGTACAGCCGGGTTGCCGGATCATAGACCCGGTAAGGCAGCCAGTCGGAGAGCATGTCGACCATCAACTGCGGACGTGCCTTCTCGGCATGTTCGGCATCCCCCAGCAATCCGCTGAGCAGCCGGTCGACGACCGTCTTGAGTTTTTCGGCCATCACTTGGGCTCCTTGGACTGCGAGGTGCTGACGTTGGCCTGACCGCCGGATCCGGTTGCCGGGCGGATCGCGGCTTTCGCGGCTTCAATCGCCGCTGCGCTGGGGAACACGGGAGCGCTGTGCCCCGCCTCTGGCCGAGGGGTCCGATCACGCGGGGGAGGCGACGTGTCGAACCCCTCGACCGCCGGTGCCTTGGCACCGGCAACGGCCTCGCGCGCCGTGGAGGGGAGGACCAGCGGCGAGGCATCTGAAACTGCATTTTCGGAACTGGGGGCATCAGCGCCCAGGTTATCAAAGGCGCTGGTCCCATCCGTGGGCGCGGACGAGAAGGGCGGCGCAAGATCGGCGGTAGCATCCGGGTGTTCGTCAGCGTCTTCGTGCGCAGACGCAGCTTGAGCGGCCTTCAACTGCCGGCGGACCTGGCGCATCACGGACCCGCTCTTGTCCTCACCCGCCTTGCGGCGCAGCTCGGTTGCCCAGCGCGGGTTATCGACGACCGTCCAGGCGACAGCTTCATCATGGAGCGTTCCTGCCTCATCGACATGCGCTGGGAAGACGACCCGCAGGGTCCGCTCCGCCGTACGCGTGGTATCTGCGTCCACCACGCCCGACCGGGGGCGTGTCTCGGCATGAGGCGCCGTGCGAGACGACAGAGTGTTCGTCGCCTTGGCATCGATGACGTGGGCCGGTGCGCAGTCGCCCTTGGGCGCCCGGCAGGTGAAGTCGCCTTCGACATTGGTGCCGAACGTGGCGCAGCCACTGGCGAAGCCGGCCAGACAGACGCAGGTGAGAAGACGTGTCGGAAACCGCATGGGTTTATCCTTTCGGAGCTGGGGTGGGGGCAGCGCGCAGGAATTCCCGGAGCACTGCGGCAGGGCGGTAGCCTTCGAGAACGGCGCCATCGGCGGGGCGCACGATTACGGGTGTGCCGCCAAAGCCGTGAGCGCGCGCGAACTCCTCATTGGCATCGAGGCCGCTCGTGTCGCAGGGTTTGGGATTGGCGAGCGCGAGGCCCGAATAGGCCATGTGGAGGGCGACTTCGGGGCGCGGCGAGCACAGCACCCGTTCCGCATCACGGCGGCTCTCCGCCCCGAAAATCGAGATCGGCCGTTCTTCGACCCGCGCCCCGATCGCCTTCAGTTCGGCCTCAAGCTTCTTGCAGTAGCCGCAGTGGAAGTCCGAGAAGACGACGACACGTGGACCATTGGCAGGCCCCCAGGTGATCACGCCGTTCGGAGGAAGTTTACCGAGCGGAACATGGCGCGGTGCCGCGTTCCGGGCTGAGGCCCCGGATGGGCTTGGGCCGCCTTCTGCTTGCGCTTCGGGATTGCTGCGCCGCGCAGCGCCTGCCGCCAGCAGATCCGGATTGAGGGCGAGCAGCCGCGCAGCCGTCAGATCCTGACGGGCTTCCATGTCGTAGACCCGGCCGATCACCAGATACTTCGCAGCCCGGTCGACGTAGAAGAGCGTCGATTTGGATGCGACTTCGCACAAGCCCCCAAGGCCCTTGCAGTTGATCGCGTCGATCGGCGTCTTGGGCAGGCGCAGCTTGAGCGCTTCACGCACCTTCGCCGTGTCCGGAGCGGCAGCAGGGGCTGCAAGGCTTGCCACACCCCATCCGGTCGCGCCCGACAAGGCGATGATTGCTGCCACCCCAGCGGCCAGGCGCAACCAGCGGCGCCGACCATTACCGTGCTCTAAAAGCGAGTTTTCGATCATTGGGAGTTCCTCACGTAGACGCCGTCGAGGAACACGATCTCGACATCGATGCCGGTCGGCATCTCGACGACGGGTTGGTACTGTTCGGCGCGCTCGATCAGGTATTTGCTGACCGTGTCGGCGGCATCGGCGGCGCCCTGGCCAAGCCCGCCGCCGAGGATGTCGCCCGCAGACAGCTTGGAGCGGCTGCCGTCGGGGTTGGTCGTGACACCGGAAAAGACGCTGTTGGCGTTGGCGGAGAAGCCGCGCCCGAAACCGCCGACGATACCTGCCAGCAGAGCCTGGCTGACCAGACTGCCCTCGCGACTGACAATGCGGCCGCGCACCCCGGACTTGCCAGCAAAGCTGATGAACCCTTTGACTTCGCTCACCGCGACCCGGCCGCCAGGCTGATCGCAGGTCATCCGGGCGAGCTTCACATAGACCTTCTCGCTGCTGAGATCCCCGCGCGCTGCACCGTTCACAACGCAGCCCTGGATCCGGGTGGTCAGAACCTTCCCGTTCTGCATGACGGATCGGGCAGGCCCCGTGATCCTCAGCACCACGGGCAGCGGATCGGTCTGGCTGGCGACGCCCGCCGAGGCGTCGACGCCGACGATGACCCTGGCCGGCGCATAGGAATTGGGCGGCAGGTAATCAGGCGAGTCCTCGACGACGACCGGCGGCGCATCGGGGCGACCCACTCTGAGACCACTGCTTGCCGCCTTGTCGGAGCTGAAGCTCATCAGCTTCACCTCGCCAGGCGAAGGGATCATGCCGCCCTGCGGATCACCGCCTGCAGACACAGCACTGGGCTGAGGCGAACGTCCCCGCGCGTCATAACCGCCTGCCTGCGGCCCATAGGCCGGTGGCGGTACAGCGGGTGCCGTCGTCGTGGGCTGAGCGGCAAGCCGCGTCTTCAGTTCAGCATTCTCAGCAGAGATCGCATCGATCGCAGCCTGCCCATCGACCCGCATGGCCTGGTTTTCGGATCTGAGAGCCGCGAGCTGCGCCTCGATCTCCGTCCGCGGGATGCTCCCATCCTTCAGCGCCTTCTGTTCGCGCGTGACCGCATCCAGCCGGTTACCATAGGTCGCCACGAACTCGCGCTGCGACAGATCGCGGTTGACCAGACCTGCCGTGTCGATCGTCTGCGCCGCATTGGGATCGTCGGTCTTGGCCTTGTCATCACCGCCAAGGATGAACCAACTCCCGCCGAGCAGCGCGAGCGCTCCCAGCGAGCCCAGCAGCAGCTTCTGACGGCGCGCAGTGCGGGCGTTAAGCCCGGAAAGTTCGGACGGTGAAGCGGTCGCGGCCTGGAGAGGGGCCGTGCCGTTCGCATTGACTGCATCAGTCATGGCCGGTCTCCCCGTTTGCGCCGACAACAAAGGCCGTGGTGCTGGCCCCGGGTTCGAGCTTCGGCTCGGCAATCGAGACGGCGAGGGTGTCGCGCGGTGCGAGATCGCGCTCGGCCAGCGTCACGGGCTTCGATCCGCGATTGTGGACGCGAACAACTTTCCCGGTGAGGCTGGCGCCCCGATAGTCAGCGATGAGCTGGACTTCGAGATCGCCGACCCGCACGGGCACGGCGGTCGCCTGGCGGACCTCGTAGCCATCGACAGTCCGGTCATTGGCCATGGCCTGGATGAGCCTGACGGCGCTTGACTCGATCGGGGTCTGGCTTTCCCAGTCCGCTGCCCGGTTTCTCGCGATCGCGGGGTTGGTCACGAAGACCTGGGTCGCCGGGATTTGCTCAACCCGGCACGCGACCTTGTAGACGAAGCCCTTTTTCGTGGTGGCGAAGAAGCTGATTGCCCGGGCCGCGTAGGTTTCCGGCACCGACACGTAAATGTCGCCGCGCACCGGCTCGTTAGTCACCGCAAAGTCGTTGTAGGGCGTGCCAGTCGAGATCTTCGAGACGCTGGCGAACTGGTCGTCGACCAGCGCAAAGCGGGTCAGTTCCCGCGCTGAAACGCTGCACTCGATCCCGGCGCCGTCAGCCGCTTGCTTGAACTGGTCGGCGGCAAAAGCGGGGGATGTCGCTGCTGCGAGCAGCGCTGCCGCGCTCAGAAGTGAGCCCCGTGCATGGGCCCCTTTTCGGTAAGCCATCACTGGGCCTCCTTCGATTTGTCCTGTGGGGGGAGCTGGGCGAACCCTGCCAGCGCCAGGCGCAGGCCGCGGTAAGTCCAGCTGAAGCGGAAACGGCGCTCGTCGCTGGCAATCACCTGCGCGCCGACGAAGGTCTTGAGAGTTCCGGTCACATCCGATGTCAGACCCTTGGGATCCACGCTCATCGACCGGATCACGAATGCCTGGGTAACGTCCGAGCCGCGTTGCTCCTCGACAATCCCCACTAGCTCAGCTTTCAGCCGCCCATAGCTTGCGGGATCCGCCAGCTTCAGGATCTCGTTCATCCAGTAATCGAGGCCCTCCGGGCTGCGATTGAGGAGAACAAGGGCGGCATCGCGGGTGACAAGCTCAAGATAGTCGGCCTCGACCCCGGCGCTGCTCACCGTGAGTTGCTTGGGAACGGTCGGCACCAGCACGACCTCGCGGTCGCGGGTGGCGGCAAGGCTCCCTGCCACGACCAGTGCGAGGCCGAGACCCGCGCTGGTGAGCGCGAACAGGTTCCGCTGGCGCAGCAGCGATTGCTGACGTTCGTGGGATATGTCGGAAAACATGAGTTTCTCCCCTCAACCGGCAAGCAGTCGGCAGTGGGAAGGCGGCGTTGCCTTGAGACCCAGAAATCCTGCAGGCAGATACCAATATGCGGCATGGGCTACCCAGGAGCTGGCGCGTCCTGCTTTTGCCTTTCGCAGTGCGAACCAGGCGCCGAAGGCGACGATGATGCCGATGAAGATATGCTGGGTGAGGATCCCCCAGGTGAAGGGGGCCAGCATTCCCGCGAACTCGTCGATGGTCCAGAAGCCGATAAGCTCTGGGTCATCGAGGCGTCGGGGAATGATGTAGGGGTCTGCCATGGCGCCGTCGCCTTCCCGTCCGACCGCTTAGATGACCGCGGTCACGACCGAGGTGACGATCGGAACACCCGTGCCGACGCCGATACCGACGCCCACGGGAACGGCGACCTGGCCCAGCGAAAACCGCCCGGATGCCAGACCGATCAGGCCACCGGCGAGGCTGAGGACCGTGATGATCTTGCCGCCCGAGCCTTCCAGGAAATCCGTGAACTTGGTGAGGGCAGGGGTGAAGGTCGTGTCCGCGCCAGCATAGGCGGCGCTCGCCGCAAGCGCCGCGACTGCGACCGGGATGGCAATGTTGAGGGTCTTGCCGAGACCCTTGACGCTGGCGCGCCGGGGGAGGGTGAGGGACTGCATGTGAAGCTCCGGTTGGAGGGGTGGTCACAGCGTTCTTGCGTTCGCTGTGTGTTCCACATGCATCTAGGAAATGATCGTAGGAAAGGGTTGGCATCTGATCCGCTTTGGAGACGGATGGATGCGGACACATTTTTCAGCGCCCGTCGGTCTTCAACAGCGATGATGGCGATAATGTAGGGTTTTTATGTCGAAGATCGCCGCCCGATGCGCCGTGATCCGCCGACGACTCGGGCCGAGGAACTGATTCGCCTTTAAACGAGATGTTCCGCGTATGTTCTTTTCATTTTCCTACATGGGATGCTTCGCGTTATGCCTGCGAGTCGCACCAGTGCAGAAGCGAGGAGACAACCATGTACCATCCAACCGCCGCCGCCAGACCGGCCAATGAAAGCCTGGCTCGCGTGCTTGCCCATGCGATCGATGCCGCCGGCAAACCCCGCCACAGGATTGCCAATGAATGCGGAATGCATCGCGAGACCCTGCTTCGCGTTGCGCGCGGCGAGCGGCCCATCGGGCTCGACGAAGCAGCTCGTGTGCTCGCCGCCTGTGGAGCACATCCCCGAGCCAGCATGATCCTCGCTCTCGCCGGGCAGGAAGATCTCGCCTGCGAGTGGATGCATGGTGAGATGGGCGAATTTCTCGAAGAGTTCTTCACCAGCCTGCCCGTCCATCTGCAGCGGACCCTCGGCCGCCGGATCGAGGATCTGCGGCCTAGGTGGGCCAACGGCACCTCACAGCTTGTGGCGCGAATGCTCGCCAAGCACATCGATGATTTTGTGGGCCGCGACATCGCAATGTCGCTGTCACGGTAAGCCTAAGAGTTCGGAGGGGACCGAACTTTACGATTGAGATCAGCAATGTCGCATTCAGCACAAGATGAAACGCCCTACCTGCCGCCGGCGGAAACTGTGCCGCCGGCCCGACTTCTTCGACTGCCGGAAGTGATGGCCCGCGTCGGGTTGCGTCGTTCAGCCATCTATCAGCGGATGAGCGAAGGGCGTTTCCCCAAGTCACGATCGCTGGGGCCCAAATGTGCAGTTTGGGTCGAAGCGGAAATTGATGAGTGGATCCGCGCCGTATCGCGAATTCCAAACTGATCACGCCGTGATCTATTCCGTTAGGATTCCTCGCGCTAAGCTGCGCGCATGGTTTATCGATATCCGCTGGGCAATACTCTTCATCCCGAAGCTCTGAAGGAGAAGCAGCGTTCGCTGCGGGACGGCTTCCAGAAGCCTTTGGGGCTTCGCGTGCACCGTGCGCTATCGTGGCTTCGACGAGCCGAAGCTGAGGATGAAGACCATGATGTCCGCTTCATCCTTCTCTGGATTGGATTTAACGCGGCCTATGCCGGTGATGTCGAAGAATCGGCCAGTAGCTCAGCGCCGGAGGGCGAGCGCGGCCTCTTTCAAGCATTTTTCTCGACCTTGGTGAAGTTTGACGCCCGTCACCGCGTCTACGATGCCGTCTGGCAACGGTTCAGCCAGGAAATCCGACTGCTTCTGGATAATCGCTATGTCTATCACCCGTTCTGGCAGCACCAGAATGGTGTCCCGGGCTATGCGGATTGGGAGCAAAAGCTTGAGCGGAGCCGGACTGCTATCAATCATGCCTTGCGCGAGCACGACACTGCCCGGATTCTCTCGATCCTCTTTGATCGGCTTTACGTTCTGAGGAACCAGCTGGTGCATGGCGGCGCAACCTGGAACAGCGACGTCAACCGTGACCAAGTCAGGGATGGCGCGTCTCTTCTGGGTTGCCTGCTGCCCATCTTCGTCGACCTGATGATGGATAACCCGGATCACGCTTGGCCGATGCCGAATTACCCTGTGGTCGACTAGCTCAGCCGCTTCGGGGTGAATTCACGCTGCCTCGTCCAAATCTTCTGCGCGTTGACGTGGTGCAGGGGGCGAGTGGAGGTGAAACCCCATCGTACCCCGCACCTGGTCGCCACGGGCATCAATCTCGTCACGCAGCCACCGCACGAGGACAGCTGGATCCTTTTCCGCCAACAGATCCGCACGGTGCGCAACGACCGCAAAGTCACCTGGCGTTTGGCCATGGTGGATGGGCCACTCTGAGGGCCAGTCGAGGCCAAACCGGGCTTGGAAAAGCTTGCCTGCCTGCGCTGGCGTCATGGCATTGAACACAGCCCGGATCGTGAAGCGACGCTGGGTCGCTGGATCGAGGTTGTCGGCCAGATTGGTCGTGGCGATGAAGGGAGTGCGGAGGTGTTCGAGCTGTACCAGCATCTCGTTGACCTGGCTGACCTCCCAGCTCCGTTGACCGGCTTCCCGGCGGTAAAGGAAGCTGTCGACCTCATCGATCAATAGCAGCGCGCCGCGTTCGGCGGCCTTGGCGAAGGCTTCAGCGATGTTCTGTTCGGTCTCGCCTACATAGGGACTCATCAGGTCCGAGCACCGCCGCTCTTCAATATCCAATCCCATGGTCTCGGCGAGGTGCCGTGCAAAGGCCGATTTACCTGTACCTGAAGGCCCTGACAGCAACAGGCTCCAGCCCCGGTCTGGGGTCGCGGCCAGACGCTCAGCAAGACGAGACAAATCAGTGTCCGCCCGCGACAGCTTCGGATCATAAATCGAACTGCCTGGTGCATCGGGGGCGCAGGACTGGCCGAGGGCCCGCATCACGCTGTGGATGGCGGTCTTCGCAACGTCGGCCCCGCCGCTGGCGAGATGGGCGGCTTTCAGGCCGGCCGCAACGACTGCAGGCGGCGCCTTCAGGCTCGCGATCTCACGCAGTTCAGCCGTGCTCAGGGCAACCGATGCTGTCTCAGCGGACCTTTGGGCAACCCGCTCTCGCACTGCAAAGCGCGGCCTATCGAAGCCAATCGCGAGGGTCATGCGCCGCAAGACGGCAGGGTCCAGTCGCGAACGCTGATTGACGATCCAGATCGTGGAAACCTGGGGAGCCTCAACGAGGCGGTTGATCCATTGCTTGGAACTGCCCTTGCGCTCGCTCATCATCAGAACATCGTCGGCTTCGTCGACGACGATAACCCGGTCCCGGTGATGGCGGCACATGGCGCGCAGGATCATGAGATGATCGAGACGCTCGGAGCGATCAGGCTCGTTGCCGAAGTCGTCGCTCAAACCGGCAAAGATCGCGCCGCTTCCTGCTTCACTGGCGAGCGAACGGGCAAACTCGGTCTTTCCCGTGCCGGGCTCGCCGAACAACAGAATGCTGACGGGTTCCTTGCTCACAAGGATCTTGAGTGCGACGCCCCGCAATGGATCGAGGTGCTCGAAATCATCCCAAAGCAGTCCCCCTTGCTCCGGTTCAGGCATGAGCCAGCGCAGCATGTCCTCCCGGGTTTCCGCATGAACCCGAATGAGGCGCCTGAGCAGCGGGCTCAGGCTGTATTCTCCGTCACGGTCGTCATGAAGGAGACGGGACGCGAAGAGCGGGGCGCCGGGCATCAATTTCTGCTCGACGGTATTGTTGGCAAGGCCAGATAGCTGAGCAACGGCACTGGGGGTGAGGTTGCTGCATGACATGGGGGCACGGCGCACGAGCTCCCGCCAGCACTCAAATTTCCCCCAGCGAGCGAAAATAGTGAGGATCGTGATTTCAGCGGGATCCAGACCGAACAGTTCACCAACCCATGCAAAGACATTGTCCAACTGGGCTTGCTTGGCACGCTTCGCTGCCAATTGCCGAGCTACCGCCCGCATTTCGACCAAGGAGGGCTTTTCCCTATTGGCGAGCTTTTGCAGCGCCGCAACCGGCACCTCCCGGTCAATGAGATCAATCAGATCCTCACCGCACCGCTTCACCTGGTTGACGCTCAACCCCTGCAATACGCGCGCAGCAGCATGCGCGAAATGCGCTGTTTCGCCCTGCTCGTTCTGGCCGAACTCCGCTTGTGCTGCCCTTTGACGTGCCATGTTGTGCGCAATCTCCCTGAGCTCCAGTTCCATGAGGAGCCTTCAAACATACGAGTGCGACAATAATGGTCGTATAATGTGGGGATTACGCGTGATCCGACTTGCGCTTGAAGAGCAGGCAGTTAGCAGTAGCTGGAATGACAAAGCGCCTCAGTAATCTCGATCGCACACTAAAACTGGTGCATGCGTTGACGCAAAGCATCGAAGGCTTGTCGCTCGATGAGATGGCTGCATTGCTCGAGGTGAACCGTAGAACTGTTGAGCGTCTGCGCAACGTCATACTCATTCATTTCGACTTGGAAGAAACGGTTGATGGCCGCATCAAACGGTTCAGGATCAAGGATAGCCCGGGTCGGGCTTATGCGAGGCCAAACGCTGCCGAAGTCGCCGCCCTCCAGGCCGTGGTTGAAGCCGGACGCATTGAAGGCACCGCCAACACCGAAGCACTTGAGAAGCTGCTGTCGAAGATCAAGATCGCCTTCGACAGCGCCGAGCGGCGCCGCCTGGACAATGATCTCGATCTGCTCACCCGGCTGCAGCGATCGCGAGTTGCCGCAGGGCCTGCGGTCATCGCTTCGCCCGAGGATCTGACAACGATCCAGTCAGCGATCCTTGCCGCCCACTGTGTCGATTTCGACTATCAGCCCGATTGGGCGGCTGAGCCTTCTTGGCGGCGCGTCATCCCGTATGGATTGATCCACGGCCCGATCACCTATCTGCTGGGCAAGATGCCGGATCGGGATGATCCGCCATTCACCTTTCGGCTCGACCGTATGAGCAACGTTCGAGACAGCGGGATCGTCGGCTGCCCACCGGATGATTGGGATCTCGACGCCTGGATGGCCCGCAGTTTCGGCATCTGGCAAGAAGAAGACCATGACATTGTGCTGAGGGTCCTCCCGCATGCGGTGGAGCGTGCGCGCGCATGGCGATTCCACCCGCATCAGCAGTTCGAAGATGATGGCGAGGAACTGCTGGTGCGGTTTCGTTCCGGCGGCCTGTTCGAACTCGCCAATCATCTGTTCGGATGGGCGGGCGACTTGGTCATCGAAGGGCCCGCTGCATTGAAGGAAACGATGGAGAAGCGTCTCTCCGCTGCTCAGGAAATGCTACGACCGAATATGTCGTAATGGTTTGGCAGGGATAGGGCAGGGCATAGTGCGACGATTGTCGGGGGGATTCGTTTGAATGTTTGAGAATTGCCATCTTCGGATCGGCGACGCGCCATTTGCGAGCTGCATGCCGCTCAGCTCCCAACTCCTGGCGAGCCTCTATGCCTTGCCTCACTCTACCGAGGAGCCCCTGCGCGAGGTCCTGGAAACGCTGGCCGACAATGTGCCCTGGGCGGAAAGCTTCGCGGTCGCGCCCGAACAGACTGCCTCGGCCATCGCGACCATGCTGCGCCATCTGATGATGTCCACGCGAGACCTGGAGCCAGGAGCCATAGCGACCGATGCTTTGCCGTCGGATGGGCGGGCGCGCATCCACATCGATGCGCTACGGGATCTTTGGCTGGGTAATCCAGCCATTGTGCCGGCCGACCTGGCAACGTTGAAGGCATTCCTGGCCTGTGAAGCGGCCGAGTTCTTGCAGTCGTTCCAAGTTATTTGGGATCGGAACTGCACCCAGCTGACATCTCTCGAGCGCGCTGTGCTCGAGCACCTTGAAAGCCACCACGGCAAGCTCGACGAGGACGACATTGACCATGTGCGGTTGATCTCGGATCGCAAGATTTTCCGCGCGCCTGCCTCAGTCCTCGCCGGTCATGTTCAACGGCATCTTCTGGACCCGTCAGCGCCTACCGCGCCCATGGACGACAGCCTCGCGGTTCTCTCTGTCCGGGACGCATTGACTGAATGCGAAGCAGCCGCAGCCATCGTCCAGCGCTGGCTGGCCGAAGATCAAACTCTGGCCGCCAGTGAGATCTGCATCATCTTGCCGTCCGGGCCGGAATACACTCATTACCTGTCCGAAGCTTTCGGGCAGGCCGGCCTTACGACATCGTCCTTGCCTGGTGTTCCGGACCGCAGAAATGTTGGGGGTGAGACGCTCCTGCATTTCCTGCAATGCCGGCGGCGCCCAGCGCCCGCCATGGCGCTCGCCTCGCTCTACTGCTCCCCGATCCTTTGCTGGCCCCCGGACGTGGGAACGGCCCTGGCCAGTGCAGTCATGGCCGGCGATTTTCAGCCGATGCTGGTGCAGAGCTTTAGCGGGAAACAGGCAGCGCTCTTCACGCTCATTCGGTCAGCATCACCTGCTACGAACGGTCAGCTCAAGGAGCAGATACGCTCCTTCCAAAGGCTGCTCAGTGATGACGAACTCTTCGCGCCAGATGTAGCCGAGGCGAAGCAGCTGGCATCGCGCCTCCTGGCTGCTCTCGGCAATGCCAATGATGCCGCCGAAGCAGAACTGGAAAAGGCCATTCAAATGGCCGCTGCTTATCAGGCGCCGCCTTGCCCACGGGGGAACTACTTCCTTGGCGGCATCTCGGTGATGCTGGCCCATGAAGCGCCCAAGCGGCAGTTCCGCAAGCTTCTCGTCCTGGGCTTCAACGATGGTGCCTATCCGCCATCTCCGTCGGGCAATCCGTTCTTCCTCGATAGCGAGGTTGTGGCGATTGCCGGGGCAACTGGCTTGCAGCTACCGTCGCAGGCTAAGCAGCTCGATGCAGCGCTCGAGCTGTTCGCGCGTCAGATTGGAGCCGCCAGTGAACAGGTGATCTTCCTCCTGTCAGAACGCGATCGTGGCGGCAGCTTTCTTTCCGTCTCGTCGAGCTTGCCTCTCATCGCGCGTCTCGTCGCAGGCTTGGAAGACCCAGAATCACTGGTCGTGCCGCTGACGCATAGCGAAGGGACTATCTGGGACAGGCTGGTGGCCTGGAAGCCACGTCCCGTGATGGAACCGCTCCAGCCGCTTGAGGTGCCGAGCCACTACGAGTTCGATCTCGATCTCCTTGGTCTACGCAAGAAGGATGATGGCAGCCCGAGGGCGCAGAGCCCGAGCCGTCTCGAGAAGCTGCTCATCAGTCCACTGGCCTGGGTTTTGGCTGAACTCGGCGCCGAGCATGTTTCGTGGCAGCCGGAGGCGCTTGCCGTCATGCTGCGTGGCTCGCTCGCGCACGAGGTGTTCGAGCGCTTGTTCCCACCGGGCAAGGATCACCCTTCGAACGAAGTCATCGAAGAGAAGGTGCCTGATCTGCTGCTGGAACGGATTCGTGCGATTGCGCCGTTTCTGCAGACGTCGGCCTGGGCTGTCGAACGCAATACGCTCGAGGCGGAGATTACCAAGGCGGCCAAGCACTGGTCGATGGTCCTCAGATCCCTCGATGCCGAGATCGTGGGCAACGAATTCTGGCTCTCAGGCACCCTGTTCGGCCATCCCGTGCACGGCAAAGCTGACTGCCTGCTTCGCCTTCCCGATGGGCAGCCGATTGTCGTCGATTACAAGAAGAGCAGCTCTGGAACACGGCGTCAGCGCCTTCAAAAAGGCTGGGACCTGCAGGTCGACCTCTATCGACGCATGACCGTGCGGATCGATGAGCGCAGCCATGAAGGCGTTGTCCGCATCGGCGAGACTCTGAGCGGTTGGTCCAAGCTCCCGGCAGTTGCCTATCATACGCTCAACGACGGAAATGTCCTTCTCAATGGGATCGAGGTGTTCGATAGCACGGAGGTCGAACTCGTTGCCGGCGACATCGCTGCGAATGCACTTGCCCTGATTTCGGCTCGGTTTGAGGCTCTCAAGGCTGGGCGGCTGGAAACAAACACTACGGCCGATGCCAAATTCTTCCAGAAGGCAGCAGCCCTTGGCACCTACGCTTTGGAAGACAGTCCGTTGATCACAGCCTTCATGCGCGACGACATCGCACCTTCTGTAACCCTTCCGGACGATCAAGATGACTGAACTTTCGATTGTACCCGCAGGGGCAGGGGCGGGCAAAACCCATCATATCCAGGAAACCCTCACCCAATGGGTCAGGGACGGCAAGGTGCGGCCCGAGAAGATCCTGGCGGTTACCTTTACCGAAGCCGCCGCCGGGGAACTGCGGCAGCGGATCAGGGGCGCGCTGATTGCAGACAGCAATCTCGCAGCAGCGCTGGCTGTCGAGCGAGCTTATGTCTCTACCATCCACGGGCTGGGCCGCCGTTTGCTGATCGAGCATGCCTTCGCATCGGGGTCATCCCCGCAGCAGCGCCTGATCGCCGAAGACGAGCAAGACTTGCTGATCCGTCGCTCGATCGAAGAAAATCCGGGGCTCAGCGAGCTCACCCGGAACCTGGCCGCTCTTGGCTATCAAGGAAGCTTCTCCTCGGACGAAACCGCCGAGGACAGCTTCCGCAAGAGGTTGCTCGGCGTCATCGCCTTGTTGCGAACGTTAGGACCGCGCGGCAGCGATCCGGCCATGGCGGACTTTGTCGAGGCGTCCATCCGAGCAGGGTACGGAGCGCCGATCGGCAAATCCGACAGCTTGGCAGCACGCTTGAAGAAGGCTGTCGATGCCTTGCTTGCCGCCTTTCCGCGCTCGCTCGCCGACGAGGCAGGCAGTGCCGCCGCCAAGACTGCCTTCCGCGAGAATTTTCGCGCTCTGAAGCAAGCGCAGCAGCTCCTCGCCGCTAATGCTAAGGACTGGCGCCTGTGGCAAAAGCTACGCGACCTCCGTCTGTCGAAGCGCGGCAGTCCGACCCCTGATGGCTACGATGATCTTGCAACGGCGGTCATGCTGGCAGCCGACAGCCTTGTTTCTCATCCCGGACCGCTTGAGGATGCAATCTCGCATGCGCGCGCTCTTGTGGAAGGCGCACAGTCGGCGATGACGGACTACGAGACCCGCAAACGTGAGCTCGGCGTCATTGACTTTAGTGACATGGTGACGAACGCCGCTCGGATCCTCGATGAAAAGCCAGCCGTTCTTGGCGCCATCATGGACGAGGTCGACTGCGTCATTGTCGACGAATTCCAGGACACCAACCCGATCCAGTTCACCTTTCTGTGGGCACTCGCGCGCAGGGCCAAGCGGGCGCTGATCGTTGGGGACACCAAGCAGGCGATCATGGGCTTCCAGGGCGCGGATCCACGGCTAACCGTTGCGCTCACACAGCAATTTGAAACCAGCCCGCTCGACCGGAACTGGCGATCTGATCCGCGCATCATGGATTTCGTGAACGCGCTAGGTCCGTGCCTTTTCGGAGAGGATTATACGGCGCTTGCCGCGCAGAACGCCGCCGGGCACGACACTGCTCTGGAAGTCATCGAGCTGGCCAGCAAACGCGGCGCCCGCTCCGGCGGAAAGCCCCAGCATTTCATCGCTGATCGGCTCCTGTCTCTGCTGATGGATGATCAGGTCACCATCGTCGACAGGCATTCCAAGGTGCTGCGCGACCTGGAACCGCGGGACGTCGCAATCCTGTGTCCGACGCACAACCGCTGTGCGAGCTACGCGGCTGCGCTGCGTGCACTGGGTTTGCCAGTCCGCGTTGCAGAAGGTGGCTGGTGGCAAAGCAAGATCGTCCAGGCAGCTTGCTTTGCTCTCCGCTTCGCCGTCGATCCTGCAGACAATCACGCAGCTATCTGCACCACCACGCTTGGGCCCGGGGCAACACCTCTCACAGAAGCCCTCGACGCACTGGCCCGTAATGGCCGGATCGAGACACCAGAACTCACGGCGTTGCAGGGACTTTGGCCGGACTCGCTTGCAACGCCCGTGGACAGACTGGTGCATCAGGTGATCCAGGTTGCCGGGCTACGCGACTGGTGCGACCGGCTCGACGATCCCGCCCAAATGAGAGCGGACCTCCTTCGCTTTGAGGCTGAAGCGGCGGCATTCATGGATGCACACCGGGATATGCGTGAAGCCTCCGGTTTCTATGGCCAGAGTGCCAACGTTTTCCTTGGCTGGCTCGAAAACAAGGTCGGCTTGAAGGGTGAGGATCTCCGCCCGAACCCCGCTGGTGCTGAGGCCGATGGCATCGAGATTGTAACCTGGCACGCATCGAAGGGGCGCGAGTGGCCGATCGTGGTCGTATGCGGCCTGGACCACAAGCTTGATCCTCGTGCTGGAACATTCAGCACAAAGTTTCCCGGCTTCGACGATCTCGATCATGTGATCGAAGAGGCGACACTTGCCTATGCTCCTGATTTTGCCGCTCCAGAGGCGACGGCGCGCTTTCTCCAAGAGCTATATCCCGAGAGTGAAGAAACAGCTCGCCGATTGCTTTACGTCGCTTTGACCCGTGCGCGTGATCGCCTGATCATCGAATGGCCCCAGGACGACGACAAGGTTGAGCCGCCATTGCCGATCACGGCGCGCCGTCTTTTGAACGACGTCTGTGGCATCAAATTGCTGGGTAATCAGATCACTGTCGGTTCGGCGAACTTCCCGTCGCGCATGACGATCTGTGACAAGGAGATCCCGGCCTCGTTCGATACGGAAGGCACAGTCTGCTTGGCGAGCAGCAACCGCGAACCCAGATTTGCCATTGAAAAGCGAGCGGTCAGCCCGCTGGTTTCGGTGGTCAGTCCCTCGCAGGCACTCGCCACCGCTCGACCGCTGCCTCGCCAAATCGAGACCCGGTCGATTTCCGCAGGTGTCCGGCTCACTGGATCGGATCTCGCCCAGGCAACCGATAAGGGAACTGCAGTCCACGAGGCATTGCGGATTTTGCTGTGCAGGCCAGATCTGCGGGGCAGGGTAAGCCAGCATTGCCGGGTCTCCGACGCTGAGGTCCAGCTTCTCGCGCAACAGGCCCAAGCGCTTCGTCAGACCCTCGCGGAGCTAGGCTATACGCGCCTGCATATCGAACAGCCGATCGACATCGCGTTGTCTGATGGCGGACGCCAAAGCATCATCCTCGACCTTATCGCTGAAGGTCCTAACGGCTTCATGATCGTCGATCACAAAAGTGGGGCAGTTGCAGACCATGCGCAGCGCTTCGAAAGCTACTGGCCGCAGTTGGCTGCCTACATCGATGCGGTCGGCACTAAGGGTGCAAAGGCCGTTGATGGTGCTGCCGTTTTTTGGACGGAAACCGGCGAGCTTACGATCGGACGAGATTGCTCGCCGAGTGCCTAAAGCTTGATCTGCGAGCAGGTTGTTCGGGAAGACATGACCATGATCAGCGCCTCCGATTTTCAGCTACATTTTGACCGGTTCCAGCGGCTGATCACTGCGGAGAGCAAGGGGCACCCTTTCACCGATTTCGCGGAAGGGAGAATCGCTGCTTGGGAAGGCTATAAGCCAACTCTGCGTAACGCTGCCCTCGCAAAGCTATCCCTCGATGCCTGGTCCCGCGAGACCATCGGGTCCGGTGCGATCGTTGAGCGTGCCATCGACAGTATCGAGATACAGGACAACAAGGCAAATTCCGTCAACAACCTTGTATTCTGGCAAAACCGATTTGGGCATGCCAATCGAGATCATCGCGTCCTTCTCGAAGCCCGGAATAACCGCAGTTTGAAGAAAGCACTCGATGCGCTGCTTTACGAACTCTATCTGGGGGGGCGCGCAGAAGGCGTGGTCTTCGACGAGCTGGCCGAGCTCACTGGGCGCAAATACCCGCTGATAGCCTATCTCTACTTCCTGAAGGACATGAACCGCTTTATGCCCATTCAGCCAACGGGCTTTGATCGCGCTTTTGCGGCCATGAACCTCGAGTTTTCTACGCGGCAGCAGTGCTCTTGGGAAAACTACAGGAGGTTTAATTCTACCCTGCTGCAACTCGTTCCTCTCATTGAGACAGCTGCTGGTATCCGCCATGTCAGGCTCATTGATGCCCATTCATTCTGCTGGATATATGCTCACCTTCTGAAATTGGAGGCGGAGGGCGCCATTGGCCAAACGGCATTAGAGCGTTTTCCATTCATTCTGGTTCATAGCCGCAGGATTTGAAGTAGTTGGCGCATTCGTCGGGCTGGAAGATGTCGACGAGCTTGCCGATCAGGTCCCACAACCCGCTTACGGTTCGCTCGCCCGCCTTGCGGAGCATGGCCTTGAGCCGGGAGAAGGCCTTCTCGATCGGATTGAAGTCCGGGCTGTATGGCGGGAGGAAGCGCAGGGTTGCACCGGCCGCTTCGATCCTTTCCTTCACGGCAGCCCGTTTGTGGCTCGAGAGGTTGTCCATGATGACAACGTCGCCGGGGCGCAACTCAGGCACCAAGACCTGCGCGACATAGGCTTCGAACCAGTCGCCGTTGATCGGCCCGTCCAGCACCATCGGCGCGACCATGCCGGTCATGCGCAGGCCTGCCACCAGCGTGGTGGTCTTGCGGTGGCCATGCGGGAAGCCCATCCGCAGCCGCTCGCCTTTCCGGCAGCGCCCGTGACTGCGAGTCATGTTGGTGGCGGTCCAGGTTTCGTCGATGAAGACGAGACGCTCAGGTTCGAGGTCGATCTGACTGTCGAACCAATGCCGCCGCTGTTTCAGGACGTCGGGGCGGTCCTGCTCGATTGCGTGCCCGGTCTTTTTTTGCGCGTGATCCCATGACGCACGAAGAACCGATGAACCGTGCCGATCCCGACCAGCGCGCCGCGCTCGATCAGCCGCGCCTGAACCTCGACCAGGGTCATGTCGCCCTGCTCGGCAATCAGCTTCCGGATGAAGCCGGCGTGCGCTTCGATCTTGCCTGAATGCCGGTCACCACCGCGCGGCTTTGCAACGGCCTGACCATGCTCAAGCGCTCGTTGCCGCCAGCGGATCGCGCTCGACACGCTGACCCCGAAACGGGCCGCCGCCGCACGGCAACTCAGGCCACCATCAATCGCTGCGACAACCCGGTCCCGAAGGTCCTGTGAAAGCGTTCGTGCCATCCATGCTGGCCTCCTGCCACCAGCAGGAAGTCTGAATCACAACGCCGCCGCAAAGGGAATCCCTGTCGATTCAGAACGTGGGGAAACCGCTCTAGGCAAAGACGCGGGCCGCGTGATCAGCGGTAAAGAAAAGTCAATTATCGCAATGCGCTTCTCGATCGAAGAGACGGTCAGAAGATCGAACGGCCAGATCGTCGAACGCCGGTTGAAGCACAAGGAGTCTGGACTTTCCGGCCAAGAGCTCGAAGATCTTCTTGCAGAGCTGCTTGATTTGCAGGGAAACCGCTGCGCGCTGACCGGCATTCCCTTTCATTTTCATGGCCCTGATGCCGACAGCAATCTCTTGCCGTCTCCAGACAGGATTGACAGCAACGGGCACTACGTCCGAGGAAATATCCAAATCGTGTGCCGCTTCATAAACTTCTGGAAAGGGGCAAGCGACAATGAGGAGTTCAAGGAGCTTCTCATGCTTGTGAGAACGGTATGATCCCGCGCTTGTCGCCCTATGGTCAGTCTCGGCCGAACGAAGCAGGGTAGGGGTCGGACAATACTGCGTCCGGCACAGGAGTTCTCAAAAAGACTTCCCAGCCAGATCGGTTCAGGCGGATTTCCCTGTCGAAGTCACCTTGCGTGCATCGGTCCATCTTGTCTTCCACTGCATATTTTCGTTCGATGAACGAACCAACCTGATCTTCGTCGAAACTATCCTTGAGATAGGGATAGTTGATTTCCAGAGCGCTCATGTCGGGACCCTGCTCCTGCAAGAGGCTGTTCACCTTGCCAAAGAGGCGGTCGATGCGGCCCACGCGCTGCTCATTATCGCCCGGTGTCCAAGCAATACCGTAATGATGAACCTTCCTGCACTGCAGATGCAGATTTACCCCCTCCTGGAAGACTGAGGTCGCAATCAGTGTGTTTGGATAGAAGGGGCTGTTGAAGCCCAGGATCAAGTGTTGCCGATGGCTGGACTCTCCGCTTGCATACCATGCCGGGCTGGATAGCGTAGTGAGTGTTCGCCATCCCTTGTCCCAAGCATCGACTTCGTGATCGATGATCTTAGTGCAAAGCTGCTCGAAGGTTGCGATGGCTGAACTAAAGTACTTTAGCAACAGGGAGTTCGGAATTTGCAGGTCTGCAAAATCCAGGAATTTCCGGTAACGTCGTTGCACATTGGCGTGCTTTTCATCGTCAGCAAGCCCACGCTCGAATGTCACATACCAGCCGTAGAGTTCGACGATGACGGGGCTGGCGAAGAGAAATCCGGCCTTAATGTAGTTGGCAAAGTTTTCTGCGATGCGCGGCCGAGCGCTTGCCCAATCAACAAGTCTAGACTTCAGTGGCGCGGGAAGGTGATCGAACACTTTCCCCCAGATAGTTCCGATCGGCGCGTCGTATTCGCGCTGATCTGCTCCATGAGGGCGTAATGCGTCCAGCGCTTCTCGTGGAAATTCGGTTCGTTTTTCCATCCGCTGCATTTGTGCAGCCTTGGCAAAATCCATGCGCTGCTTCCCGCCCTGCACGAAGTGGTAGTGCCAGTAATAGGCGCCTGATTGATAATCAGAGGCAGGTTCCAGGAGCATCGAGAAGATGCCGGTGGTTTTGCGCAGATTCAGGCTGAAGCGGGAGCAGTCGGTTGGCGGTGCAGGTGGTCTGCCATCAGTCGCCTTCTTCGTGACAAACAGGTCGGCAACTCGTGAGCGAAGGTAGTCGTGGTCGTCGACACCATCGGTCTCGCCTTCCATATCGTCCATCTGGTCATCTTCGCTATCAGCGTCGCGTCGATCGCTTGCACCGGTGATTTCGTTAAACACGTCACGCGACCAGTTGCTTTTTTTCCATCGAACGCGAGCCTCTTCATCCCAGCCATGGGTTTCAGCGATGTGCCTTGCGAGCAATTCATCGTAACGCTCGTTGACGCGCTTCGTGAGCTCCCGGACTGACGGGATGCGGCGTACAAAGACGAGGTGCTTATCTTCGTGCAGAGGGCGATCTGCCGCCATCCTGAACAGGTCTGATGGCGTACAGAGATTGACGATGCCATCGTACTTGGGGTGATCGGGCGCACAGCCTGAAAGGCTGCGAAAATCGCCGCTCATGTCTTGCAGGAGTCGTGTGTCTGCAGCTGCTCTGAAGTCCTTCGAGCGCTCGTCATCAGCCTCTTCACTATCGGTTAGCGTCTCGCGGGCGATGTCGACTTGTCCTGCAGATTCGAATCCCTCTAGGTAACCGTAGAGAGCCCGCCTTTTCTCATCAGCCACACCACAGTCTTCGATCAAGCGCTTCTGGTAGAGCGCGAAAAACATCTCGTCCTGAGGGTTGTCTCCAAATCTGCACGGGGTTGCGATTTCACGGCGGTATTGGTGCTTGGTGTAGCTGCCACACTTGCCTTCCATGCGCCGGAAGCGACGCAGCGCGTAAGCGCGCATCAGGTCATCGACCGCTCTGTCTTTAAGCGATGCCTGGTCGACAAAATAAGACAGGATACTTGCCACATCGCCAAGATGCGTGTGGCTTGGTGTTGCCGTCAGAAGCAATGTGCGCCGAGCGATTTGACTCTCAGGCTTGCCGAAGAATTCTTCTGCAGCAGCGACGCGCTGCGATCCCCCACGGCGATTGCGAAAATAATGCGCCTCATCGACAATCAGCAGATCGAAGCCGGTTCCTGCCGTAGCTGCCAGAATTCGGTCATGGAGATTTCTGGCTACCTTCCCCGCAGCACGAGCCTTATCGCTGGTAGCGTCGGCGCTATCGAGAAGGCCGCTGAGGGCGTGGATTGTCGTTATGTAGAACTGGGCCGGCACGTCATCGTTGGAGCGTTGTTCGATTGCCTCGGTCAATTCGGGCAGGCGATAGTGAGCCCCGAAGGGAGGTACGGGTTTCCCGTCCTTCTTGCTTTTCACCAAGTCATCGGCCTTCACGTAGAGGTCCCGGGTAAAGGACGAAAACTCTCGTTGCCAATGTGCGCATATGTCGCGGTTCGGCGCGATCACCAGAACCTTGGCTTCGGGCTTCTTTCGCCACAGCAGTGCTGCCACGCCAAGTGCTTCGAATGTTTTGCCCATGCCGACTTCATCGGCCAACAGCGCTACAGGGCTTCGTGAAAGCACGTTCCACAAATGAGCGACGCCTTCGGTCTGAAGTGCGGCCATTCCTGCTGGCTGGTCTGGATTATAAGTCCATTCCCCACTGACCCCGCCAAAGTTGATCCACTTGGCGACCTCTATTGGTTTCAAACGTCGCCAGAAATCACTCATATGCTGCCTGCGCCCTTACCAGTGTGATATAATCCGGCGAGGCCCCATTGGGGGCTTCAGGTACCGATATCCCTATGCTTTCCCAGCGTGATTTGGGCGCCGGGACGTAGTTTGGCTCACGATCGCTAGCGCCGCGCACGAGCTTGCGACGAAGGCGCTGAGCCAAGGTGCAAACGGTTGCCACTTCATTTGCAAGGAACCAGCTGAACACCGAACGGTCATCAATTTGGATTGTCTCGCGTGCCTTCTCGACAAGTTCGAGCAAACATCCAGGTGCTACGAAAACCTGCTTTTCCAACTGCTCCAGATTGTCCAGCGCAGAATATCGTTTGCGATAGTCATGCATGGCTTTGAAGAGACGAAAATAGCTTATCGAACTGTGCTCGGAAATTTCTCGCTGAAGAAGCTCTGAGCCCGACTCTAGCTGCCCCGGTGAGTCGTCTGGAAAGCTATCGCTGTCATCAGGCCCTCGAAGCGGCAGGTCTGTAAATGATCCTGGATCGTCGCCAACGACCAACGCTTCCAGCAGATCATTCAAACTGTTGAATGTTTGAGCTCGGCGAGACTTCAGATTGGTTTCGCTGATGATGCCGCGATGAACTTCTTTCCCATCATGGTTGACCCGAAAGACCCGATCTTTGAGCAGCGCGCTGTCATTCACGCGAATTCCCGACGGTTGTACGGGGTCGCCGCTGCGCTTCCACTTCAATGGCACAGGTGCCTGGACGCCGGGCAGACAGAGGGAGTATCCGTCTCGCGCTCCCTTTCCCAGCCATGCACCGGAAAACATGTAGACTTGGGCATGCCAGTCGAAGGTTACGTGCAAATCGAAGGGTGGCAGATCGGGGGGATTGAGGGCTTCGTCGGCCAGGAGCTCGTCCGAAGCGCAATCAGCCTGACTTAGCGCCAGTGCTTTGCCATGCATGAGCCGCCAGTCATTTGCATCGTCGATGATAATGCCGGCTTCAATGTTGTTGTCTCGGCTCCATTTTCCCTTGTCATCGCAAAGACTGTTGGACCCGGGGGCAGTGAAGTTCCACGAGCCAACGGCCAAAGACTTGCCGATCTTCCAGATCTTCGCATGGCACAAATCAGTTCTGTGGTCGCGTTCGACCGGACAATCATAGAACGCCAGATGTCCACGCTCGATCATTCGCCCCAATTCCTCGCTCCATTGAGTCCTGAGGAATTTGTTCTGGATTCGATCGGGCACCAGATGGACACGCAAGTTGCCGGTTGTCGTCGAGGTTTGCAGGTTGCCGATGAAACCGGCGAGGTCGCGAGGCAGATATGGCGACCAGACGACGATGTCTGAGTCCACCGAGCCGTCGAACAATTGCGCTGCGAACGATTGGTTCTGGAGACTATGGACAAAGCGCCATTTCTCCTTGGACTTTGCAAACTTTCGGCGCTCGCGAAGTTTGCCTTCGTCGTCTTCAATGTCGGCCGCATCCCACAGGCCATCGAAAAATCTTCGGATTTCTCGATAATTGGCGAGACTTTCAACCTCGCGGAAAACGAATGCTTCGAGATTTCTCCCCCAGCCCGACAGCGTTAGATTTGCGCTACCCGCGCCGACGACGCGCCGACCATTGGCATCCTCGAGATAGATGACTTTGGGATGAAAAAGGCTGCGTTCGCTGAACCGCTGCGACACGCGATCAGGGCGAATTGCGTGGATGGGGACACAGGTCCTCTTGATGCGATTGGTGTCGATAAACCGCGGATCGCAGAAGACTCTGACGTCTGTGCCTTTTTCCGTTAGTTCCTGCTGAAGCTGCTCGAACTCTATGCGATTTCGCGGGGGCTCGGCGCCGATCGTGGCAGGCAGGACAAACGTCTCCAGGAACTCAATGTCCAGGTTAAAAGTGGTGAACCATGCTCGGCGTAAGGGGCCCATGCCGGTCACCTTGCGCTTCAATTCTTGTAAGAGCTTCATGCGGCCTCTCCACGCAGGCCATTCACGAAGCTGCTGAACTGAGGGAGGTAATAGCTGTTGTGCCATGAACCAGGCGTTCGGCTGTCAGCCTCGGGAAGAGAGACTGTCCGCGCGTGGACACTGATGGTGCTGTCATCGCCGACATTGAGCCATGAAACCTGGCCACGGGATTGCATCACCGAGCCATGGTAGTTCGCTAGCGCTCGAATTTGAGCGTCGAGACTGTTGGCGTTTGCGACCTCAAGAAGCCGCCTGAGACGCTTTGCCCCCTCGGTGCCCTTGATCGCTGGCAGATCCGCATACTCGGAAACCGCAGCGGATACGCGGGGCAATCGCGTTGCGTCCCGACCGAACTTTGCCCAAGTGCTCGCGATATCATCGGTTGATTGGGTTCGCCGAGATGCCATGAGGGTGAATAGCAGCGAGCAATCCGCCAGGAACGGCTCCAGGTGCACAATGTGCTCAAGCTTGGCCTTCTCTCCGGGAGCTAAGTCGTGCGAAAGTGCCTGCTCGACTGCCTCTTGCGGCGAGAGATCTTCTGTTTCTTCGAGAATATCGAAAATCGCGCCGGCCGCACCTTGATTGAGCTCTGTCTGCATCAACCAAAACTCTTTCGCGTAACTTCCGACTGCTTGAGGCGAGGCAAATGCGCGAGCGTATGCTCGCGTCAGATCTGCCGACACATCGCCGAATGGAAGCTTCCCGCCTTGAATTGGTCGGGAGATGCATTCCTTGAGGAATTCATATGCCTTGCCGGCAACCTTGCTGAGCGAGCTCTTTGGTTGGCCGACTATGAGCCTTTCGGCATCCGCCCACCGGGTTTGATATGATGGCTTGTGATATTGATAATTGCCATCGAAGAAGCCCATTTCCATTAGCGGTGTTTTATAACGACCACTGACACCGAGGCCGAGCTGTCGGACCAGGATTTGGCCGACGGGTTCATGGGTAAAGATAAGTGCCGGAGGGCGATCTTCATTCGCCCAAAGTCGCCGCGCGTTTGAGATGCCAAGTATTCCTGTCGATTCCACGTCCTGTGATTTCTCATGACGCAGGATTGAGAAGACGAAGACATTCTCTAGGAAAATCAGGCATGCCTGCTTGAAGTTCAGGCTGTCCTTGCTCTGATATTGCCGCGCCAGCGCATGACTGAGATGAACGTCATCATCTTCAATCAACGTCTTCACCAAGTAGTGATGAAAGAGGTTGAGGGTAAAATTTCGGACATCGTTCGAAATGGAGTTTATCCTGTTTCGGAAAACCTGTCTGCCGAATGCCGACCAAATTATGAGCGTGCCGATGGGATCAATATATGAATCGGACGAAAGGGTGTCGTCGTATTCGGTGAGTACGCTATCTAATAAGTGCGTCATTTGATTTCTTAGCTCACGCCTTCAACGGGTTCACAGGTGGGGTGGAAAAGGCTTGTCGAAAAGCGCAGATTGATAGCGTACGTGTTAGGGCATTTGACGAAGGATACCTCGGATCTCATTTTCAAACTGTGAAGCACATACATCGGCTGCCTGGTGTTCTTGCAAGAAGGAATGAGGGCTCTCTTGGCGCATCGTTGCAAGGTGCGACCGCTTTTGACGCATCGGGATAAGAGGCATGGCGCATGAGAAAACCTGATTCAGTGGCGGCGCTGACCGAATTTGGCCGTGTTCGCCTATCCAAGTCATTCTTTATGCGCGATTTCCTGTTCTCTGACATCGCCGCTGTTCATGGGCTGAGCAACGTGCCTGATGATCCTGACCTGGCGATCGCGGCCGGAAGCAGGCTCTGCGAAGAACTGCTTGAACCGTTGCAGGATCGGTTTGGCCGCATCGCTGTTCGATCCGCCTTTCGCTCGTGCGAAGTCAACGGGTTGGGCAATGAGATGCAAGCTGCGGGGAAGGGCGGGTACAACTGCGCTTCGAACGATGCCAATTTTGCCGGGCATATTTGGGATCGACGCGATGCCAAAGGCCGGATGGGTGCCACGGCCTGCGTCGTCGTTCCGGCATTCTGGGACACATTTCAGGCAGAGGGGGATTGGCGCAAGCTGGCCTGGTGGATCCACGACCACCTGCCCTATTCGAGCCTCTATTTCTTCCCGAAGTTCTGGGCCGTTAACATCGCCTGGCGCGAGGAGCCAGAGCGACGGATCGATAGCTACACCTATCCCAAGGGCTGTTTGACCAAGGCGGGCATGCCGAACAATTCTGGATCACACGAGCAGGAGTGGTCCGGGATCGAGGCGGCAATGGTACGCGGATTTGCGTGAAAGGGCGCCCGGCATGACGATTCCAGGCCAGCTAATCACCGCCGTCGATATGGCCATTGCGAGCGGAATAGATCCGAAGCGCTTTCGAGCTGCCCTTCGCGCTGCAAGTCTCGATTGGCATCCGCACAACGGACGTTGGGAGGTCGTGCGAGGGAGCGATCAGCACCAAGACATGGAAAGGATCATGGCGCAGCTGGGCGGAGGGGGCTCCGAGCTCCGATCGATTTCAAAGGCCGTACGAGGCGATTCCCGGGCCGCAATTCGCGATGAGCATTACGTGCTCGATCTCTGCGACGTAGTTCTCGGGCTCAAGGCCGTCCGGCAGCATTGCTTTCCGTTTCTGACCGGAGATCCAGATCTGCGTGGTTACCGAAAGCCATTGCCTGTCGATGGCTTTTATCCGGCTCTTGGCCTCGTCGTGGAATATCATGAGCGCCAGCACCGGGAACGTGTCGGATTCTTCGATGATAAGCCAACGGTTTCCGGCGTGTCTCGGGGCGAGCAGCGCCGACGATATGATGAGCGCCGCGCCGATTTGCTGCCGAGGCATGGCTATAGTTTGGTCGTTCTCGAGGTGGATGAATTCGCACATGATAGAGCCAAGCGCCTGCTCAGGATCCCTGAAGACCAGGCCGTTGTAAGCCGCCTCCTTGCTAGCTTTATCGGCTGATTAATGGATATCAGGGCAATGGTGCAAAATGGCCAATGAACCTCGCACCCCACGTCTTGCTGTCTTGATTGACGCAGACAATGCATCTTCCCGGATTGCACCGCGCCTCTTCGAAGAGATTGCAAAGATCGGTGAGGCAAGTGTCCGCCGCATCTATGGCGATTTCTCCGGGACCAAGCTTAAATCCTGGGCCGACGTTCTCGCAACTCATGCGATCAAAGCCCACCAGAACTTTGCGTACACCAGCGGCAAGAATGCCTCGGATATTGCTTTGGTCATCGACGCGATGGATCTTTTGCACACCGGTCGTTTTGACGGGTTTTGCCTTGTCTCCTCCGACAGTGATTTTACCGGTTTGGCGTCGCGTATCCGTGAGCAGGGCATAGATGTCTACGGCTTTGGAGAGCAGAAAACTCCCGAGAGCTTCCGACAAGCGTGTCGCCGCTTCATCTACACTGAGAACCTGCTGCCGGAGGCCCCAACGTCTGATGAGCCAGGCCGGCAGGATGCCCGTCCGGCTAATGTTAAGAAGTCGCCTACCGCTGCGGCACCTTTGATCCGAACTGCCATCTCACAGCTCGACGATGAAGGGGGCTGGGTGCCTCTAGGGCGGGTGGGTCAACGCCTTGCAGCGCTCGCCTCAGACTTTGACCCCCGAACCTATGGTGAAAGCAAGCTGAGCGACCTGGTCGAGAAGGCCGACGGCTTTGACTCACGCAGAACGGAGACCGGGCATCTGCAAATCCGGGTCTCTCCGTCTGGGAAGACCGGCCAACCTAAACCCCAAAAGGCAACAGCCAGATGAAAGCCCGGGGTCACGTCCGTCAACGTGGTGTAATTTCGGCGGTGGCCCTGGGTCATCGTCAGG
>ERZ778017.218-NODE-218-length-92717-cov-56.761186_pt1 | contig 92717 bp, 89 predicted proteins | sample MGYA00375747_ERZ778017 | MGnify/ENA primary metagenome ERZ778017 (study PRJEB29350, sample SAMN05509838) | bioreactor metagenome | biome: bioreactor; material: wastewater | place: South Africa: University of Cape Town | collected 2014-03-17 ... | reverse complement strand
GAGTGGTGAGTGGTGAGTGGTGAGTGGTGAGTGGTGAGTGGTGAGTGGTGAGTGGACGCGCTACTCCCTGCAGAAAAAAGGAGCGAATGGTGAGCGTTAAACCTCATGAGCGGCTTGAAGCGTGGAAAAGCGCGATGGAGTTGGTTGAGGAGATATATCGAGTCACTGCTGTTTTCCCCGCTCATGAGCAGTATGGTCTGGTATCACAGATGCGCAGGGCTGCAGTATCGATTCCCAGCAATGTGGCGGAAGGGGCAGGCCGGGAAGGTAACCGGGAATTTTCCCGTTTTCTGAGTATTGCCCGGGGTTCGTTGAGCGAACTGGATACCCAACATCAGATTGCCATCCGCCTGGGTTACGTTAACTCGGGACGAGAGCAGGCCGAGCTGTTGCTCGCTCGTGTGGGAAAATTGTTATCAGGTTTGCATAAAAAAATGAAAGAGTCTGAATAAGCATGACCACTCACCACTCACCACTCACCGCTCTCCACTCACCGCTCTCCACCCACCGCAAAGGCATCATCCTCGCCGGCGGCTCCGGTACCCGTCTGTATCCGGCGACGCTTGTCGTGTCCAAGCAGCTGCTTCCGATCTACGACAAGCCGATGATCTATTACCCGCTGACCACGCTGATGCTGGCGGGCATACGGGACATCCTGATTATTTCGACGCCGCAGGACACGCCGCGCTTCGAGCAGTTGCTGGGTGATGGCCGGCAGTGGGGTATCAGTTTGCAGTATGTGGTGCAGCCGAACCCGGAGGGGCTGCCACAGGCGTTCATCATCGGTGCCGGCTTTATCGGTAATGGCCCCTGCGCACTGGTGCTGGGAGACAATATTTTCTATGGCCACGAGATGAGCGCGGACCTGCGTGCGGCCAGCAAGCAGGAAACCGGCGCCACGATATTTGCCTACCGCGTGCACGATCCGGAGCGCTATGGCGTGGTGGATTTCGATCTCGCCGGGAAAGTGGTCAGCCTGGAAGAGAAGCCTGCCCGGCCCAAATCGCATTACGCCGTCACCGGACTTTATTTCTATGACAGGCAGGTGGTCGACATTGCCCGCAGCCTGAAGCCTTCGCCACGCGGCGAACTGGAGATTACCGAGGTCAACCAGCACTATCTCGACGCGGGCGAACTCGATGTGCTGGTGATGGGGCGGGGGCAAGCCTGGCTCGATACGGGGACTCACGAATCGATGCTCGAGGCTTCGCTGTTCATTGAAACGATCGAGAAACGTCAGGGTCTGAAGATCGCCTGCCCGGAAGAAATCGCCTATCGGCAGGGGTATATCACCGCCGGGCAACTGGAGAAACTGGCCGCCCCCATGAAACGGAATGGATACGGGCAGTATTTGCTGAGCATGTTGAATGAACGGATTTTCTGAAAAATGGCGAGGGGCGAGGCGGTGGCCATGACGAGCGGCGGGGAAGCGATGTTTCCGGATGCCGGCGCGCGCGCCGGACGCGTAGCGTGGCGCTGCATCGGATGGATGGGCGGGACGGCTGTGGCATACTCGTAAAATTCAACCTGTGAGTCCTGTTTTGCTTCCTTTCGAACTCCAGATCGGCCTGCGCTACACCCACGCCAAGCGCAGCAATCATTTCATTTCCTTCATTTCCATCGTCTCCATGGCCGGGATCGCATTGGGCGTGATGGCGCTGATCGTGGTCCTCTCCGTGATGAACGGCTTCCAGGAAGAACTGCGCGCACGCATACTCGGTGTGGCGGCGCATCTGGAAATCAGCGGGCCGGCGAATCGCCTGGCCGACTGGCGCAATGTGCTGGAACAGGCCCGACGGAACAAGGAAGTCGTCTCCGGCGCGCCCTATGTCAACGCCGAAGGCATGCTGGCCAACGGCGATCTCGTGCGTGGCGCGATCATTCGCGGCGTGCTGCCGGAGATGGAAAACCAGGTGGCCGACTTTGCGCGGGACATGAAGGCCGGCAAGCTGACCGACCTCCAGCCGGGCGGGTTCGGCATCATCCTCGGCGCGGAACTGGCCCGTGCGCTGAATGTGGTGCCCGGCGACAAGCTGGTGCTGTTGACGCCGCAGGGCAACATCACGCCGGCGGGCGTGATGCCGCGCGTCAAGCAATTCACCGTGACCGGCATCTTCGAGGCCGGCATGTTCGAATACGACTCCGGTCTGGCCCTGATCAACCTGCGGGACGCGCAGAAACTGCTGCGGCTGGGCGACGATGTCTCGGGTGTGCGGTTGAAGCTCGACGACCTGTTTCGTGCCCCATTCGTGACGCGTGAACTGGCGAACAGTCTCAGCGGCCATTACTACCTTACCGACTGGACGCAAAGCCATGCGAACTTCTTTCGTGCCGTGGCGATCGAGAAGCGCATGATGTTCCTGATCCTGCTGCTGATCGTCGCGGTGGCGGCTTTCAATATCGTTTCCACGCTGGTGATGGCCGTGACCGACAAGCAGTCCGACATCGCCATCCTGCGCACACTGGGCGCCAGGCCGTCGTCGATCATGAAAATCTTCATCGTGCAGGGCGCATTCATCGGGGTGTTCGGCACGCTGATGGGCGTGGCGAGCGGCGTGCTGCTCGCGCTCAACGTCGAGACTGTCGTGCCTTTCATCGAGCACATGGTCGGCATGGACCTGTTTCCGGCCGACGTGTACTACATCAGCAAGCTGCCGTCCAAACTGGTATGGAGCGACGTGGGCATCATCGTCGGCGTCTCGCTCTTCATCAGTCTGGCGGCCACGCTGTATCCGAGCTGGCGCGCCTCGCGCATCAATCCGGCGGAGGCGCTGCGCTATGAGTGAGATCGTGCTGCGCTGCACCGGCCTGGGCAAGACCTTCCGCCAGGGCAGGACCGAGGTGCCCGTTCTGGGCAATATCGATTTCGAGGTTCACAGGGGGAAATCGGTCGCCATCGTCGGCGCCTCGGGATCGGGCAAGAGCACGCTGCTGCATCTGCTGGGCGGGCTCGATACGCCCACGCGGGGCCGGATCGAACTGCTGGGCCAGGACCCCTTCGCCATTTCCGAGGCGGCGCGTTGCGAACTGCGCAATACCGCACTGGGCTTCGTCTATCAGTTCCACCACCTGCTGCCCGAGTTTTCCGCACTGGAAAATGCCGCCATGCCGCTGACCATCCGTCGCCTGGCGCACGAACAGGCCATGGCGCGCGCGACCGCGGTGCTGAACGAAGTGGGCCTGGGTCATCGGCTCAACCACCGGCCCGGCGAGCTGTCCGGCGGCGAGCGCCAGCGCGTGGCCATCGCGCGTGCGCTGGTCACGCGGCCAGCCTGCATTCTGGCCGACGAGCCGACTGGCAATCTCGACCGCCACACCGCCAACGCCGTGTTCGATCTGATGCGCGAACTGAATCACAAGCACGAGACCAGCCTGGTCGTCGTGACCCACGACGCCGAGCTTGCCGCGCGCATGGACCGGCAGATCAGGCTGGTGGACGGGGTATTGCAGCCCCTCTGAGCAGGCGACGCGATGCGGATCACGCTCATCGCGTTCTGTTTCGGCGTCTGGCTGCTGCAACAACAGGCCACGCTGCCCCCCGCTCGCTGGTGGTGGACGCTTCCGCTGCTGGTGGCGGTGCTGTGGGTGCCCCGCTGTTCCAGTCCCGTCCCTGAAACGCTGCGCCGGCTGGCAGTGCTGCTGCTGGGGGTGGCGTTGGGGTTCGCGTGGGCCGCATGGCGGGCCGATCTGCGCCTGGCCGACCGGTTGCCGGATCACTGGCAGGGTGTGGACCTTGCCGTGGTGGGCGTGGTGAGCGATCTGCCGCAGGCCGATGCGCGAGGCGAACGCTTTGTGCTGGATGTGGAGCGTACGCTCACGCCCCATGGCCCTGTCCTGCATCGCATCCAGCTTGCGCGTTACTGGCCTCGTGAAGGCGCGCGCCATCCGGTCGTGCGGGCGGGCGAGCGCTGGCAGTTCACGGTACGGCTGAAGCGGCCTTATGGGACGCACAATCCGCATGGCTTCGATCTCGAGGCCTGGATGCTGGAACGCGACATGACTGCTTCGGGTTCCGTCCGCGAACAGCCTGCCCCCCGGCGCCTGGATGCGCGTGCGGCCACGCCGGCCGCGTGGATCGCCGCCACGCGTGCCGCCATCCGTGAGCGGATTGTCGCGACCCTGGGCGATGCGCCTTACGCCGGCGTCGTCGCGGCGCTGGTGATCGGCGACCAGCGCGGCATCCCGAATGCGCAATGGCGTGCCTTCACCCGTACCGGGGTGAATCATCTTCTGTCCATCTCGGGGCTGCACGTCACCATGATCGCCGCCCTCGCGGGATGGGGCGTGGCATTCGGCTGGCGGCGCTGGCCGCGTGCGGCGGAATATCTGCCGGCGCGGCAGGCGGGGCTCTTGGCCGCAGTGCTGACCGCGTGTGCGTATACCCTGCTCGCCGGCTTCCAGGTGCCGGCCCAGCGCACCCTGTTCATGCTCGGCGTGCTGGCGCTGGCATTCTGGGGACGGCGTGAAGCGCGACCGTTCACGGCGCTGACGTGGGCCCTGTTCGTGGTGTTGCTGATCGATCCGTGGGCGGTGCTGTCGGCGGGTTTCTGGCTGTCGTTCGGCGCCATGGCGGCCATCCTGTGGGCGACGTTCGGACGGGTGGGGCAAGCCGGGACACTGCGGGCCTGGGTGACGGTGCAGGGGGCGGTCACGCTGGCGCTGGCGCCGGCACTGCTGCTGCTGTTCCAGCAGGTCTCGCTGATTTCGCCGCTCGCCAATGCCGTTGCGATTCCGGCCGTCAGCTGGCTGGTGACGCCGCTGGCCTTGCTGGGTGTGATCGTGCCGCCGTTATGGCATGCGGCGGCCTGGCTGATGACCTGGCTGGGGCAGGGGCTCATGTGGGCCAGCACCCTGCCGTGGGCCGTGGCGGCATGGCCGGCGCCGACGGGAGGGGCACTGCTGCTGGCGGTTGCGGGGACGCTGTGGTTGTTGCTGCCGCGCGGCTTCCCGATGCGGGCGATGGGCGGGCTGCTGTGGCTGCCATTGTTGTTTCCGCCGCAGGCGAAGCTTGCGCCCGACACCTTTCAGGCCGACGTGATCGACGTCGGCCAGGGAACGGCCATCCTGATCCGTACCGCGGGCCACACGCTGCTCTACGACACGGGGCCGGCGTTCGCCGACAGCGACGCCGGTGAACGCATGGTCGTGCCCTATCTGCGCGCATCGGGTGTCGGGGCATTATCGGGAATCGTCGTGTCGCACGATGACAACGATCACAGCGGCGGGCTGCAATCCGTGTTGCGGGACATTCCGGCAGGCTGGCTGCTGCACGGTCTGCCCGCCGCGAGCCCGTTGCTGACGGGGGCGCCGTCGCCCCGCCATTGCCATCGTGGCCAGCGCTGGCAGTGGGACGGCGTACGCTTCGAAATACTGAATCCTCCCGTCACGGCCTATACGGAATCCGGCCGCCGCGACAATGATTACAGTTGCGTGCTGAAGGTCAGCCGCGGCGGACAAAGCCTGCTGATCACGGGAGACGCCGAACGGCGCGGCGAACTCGAACTGATGGAGTCCGGCGCGGACGTGGCGGCCACGGTGCTGGTGGCGGGACACCACGGCAGCCGCACCTCGTCACTGCCCGAATTTGTCGAACGGGTGCATCCGCGTTATGGTGTTTTCACGGTGGGCTATCGCAACCGGTTCGGCCACCCGCATGCGCAGGTGACGGCGCGATTCCGCCAGCTGGATTCCGGCATCCTGCGCAGCGACAGGGCCGGGCTGATCCGCCTCACGTTTGGCGAAGCCGGGGTAGAGGCCTCAGAATACCGGCCATCCCACCGCCGTTACTGGCAAACCGCTTTGCTCGATGAATGACACCGCCCGCCCCCGCTGCCATGAAGCCACCGACCTGGAGTCGGCCCGGCAGGCGCTTGCACGCGTGTTGCCGGTGGCGGAAAACGATCTGCCCTGGCGTGCGCTGGCCTATGCGCACAATCAGCTGGGCAGCAGCGCGGCGTTTGCGCATGGGGTAGGCGCCGCCCTGATCGTGGCCGAGTTGCGGGTCGGGGTGGATGCGGTGGCGGCGAGCCTGCTGCATGCCTGCCTGGGCGATGCCCCGGCCATGGAGGCGCCCCCGGGTATCCCCCCGGCGGATGGTTCCGGCGCAGCACCCGATTTCGACGCCACCTTCGGCACGGCGGCACGGCTGGCACGCGGCGTGGCGGCGATGGCGCGCATCGAGACGCTGGCCACCAGCGCCACCGACAAGCGGCTCGATCCGCACGCCCAACTCGAGTCCCTGCGGCAGATGGTGCTGGCCATGGTGGAGGATATTCGCGTCGTGCTGGTCAAATTGGCGGAGCGCACCCATGCGCTGCGCTGCGCGGCCAGTCAGGATGACGCCACGCGGCAAGCGCTGGGGCAGCAGGCGCGCGAACTGTTCGCCCCGCTGGCGAACCGGCTCGGCGTGTGGCAGATCAAGTGGGAGATGGAAGACTGGGCGTTCCGCTATCTGGAACCGGATACCTACAAGGCCATCGCCGCGCAGCTCGACGAAAAGCGTGCCGACCGCGAGGCCTACATCCAGGGCATCATCGAGCGGTTGCAGGCCGAGATTGCGCTGCACGGCATCGAAGCCGAGGTCAGCGGCCGCCCCAAGCATATCGCCAGCATCGTCGGCAAGATGCGGCGCAAGCGACTCTCTTTCGAGCAGTTGTACGACATCCGTGCGGTACGCGTGCTGGTCAGACACGAGATCGACTGCTACACCGTGCTGGGGCTGGTGCACAACCTGTGGCAGCCGATTCCGGGCGAGTTCGACGATTACATCTCGCAGCCCAAGAGCAACGACTATCGCTCGCTGCATACGGCCGTGATCGGTCCCGAGGACCGCGCGCTCGAAGTGCAGATACGCACCTTCGACATGCACCGCCACGCCGAACTCGGCGTCGCCGCGCACTGGCGCTACAAGGAAGGCGGCCGTCAGGATGTGGCGTACGAAGAAAAGATCGCCTGGCTGCGGCGTATCCTGGAATGGAAGGACGATGTAACCGACAGCCGTGAATTCACCGAGCAGTTCAAGGTCGAACTGTTCCAGGATCAGGTCTACGTGCTGACGCCGCAGGGCAGGGTGGTTGCCCTCGACCGGGGCGCCACGCCGGTGGATTTCGCCTACGCGTTGCACACCGATCTGGGCCACCGCTGCCGGGGCGCCAGGGTCAACGGCGCGATGGTTCCGCTCAACACGATGCTCGAAAACGGCCAGCGCGTCGAGATCGTCACGGTGAAAGAAGGCGAGCCGAGCCGTGACTGGCTGAATCCGGCACTGGGCTATCTGGCCACCCACCGCGCACGCGCCAAGGTGCGCACCTGGTTCCGCCAGCGCGATGTCGGCGAACAGGTTGGCCTGGGGCGCAGTTTGCTGGAGAAGGAACTCAAGCGTCTTGGCGTGGGCGACACGAACCAGGAAAAGCTCGCGCAACGGCTCAAGTTCGGCAAGGTGGACGAATTCCTGGCGGCACTCGGCCGCGGCGACATCGGTCAGCGCGATCTGGTCAACGCCCTGCAGGAACCGGGCAAACCGGCGCCTGCGCTGATTCCTGTCGCCCGCCCGCGGACACGAGTCAAATCGGGTAATCCGGTCACCATCCCGGGGCTCGGCGACGTGCCGCTGACGCTCGCCCGCTGCTGCAAGCCGCAACCGCCGGACCCCATCGCCGCCTACACCACGGTCGGGCGCGGCCTGACGGTGCATCGTGCCGACTGCGCCTCGCTCAAGCGCGCCAACCCGGCCCGCGTGTTGCCGGCGGAATGGGTGCTCGATGCGAATGCGGCGTTCGAAGTGGATATTCGGCTCAAGGCCTTCGACCGGCAGGGCCTGCTGCGCGACGTGTCCGACGTCATTGCCAAGGACCGGCTGGATGTGCTGCGCGTGAATACCGACAGCCGGGATGAATACGCGTATATGCAGCTGACTGTGCGGATCAGGGAGCTGCAGCAACTGTCGCGCCTGCTGGCGCGCCTGCAGCATGTGCAGAATGTGATCGAGGTTGCGCGTGGATGAAGCCGGTGTCCCTGATTGCGATCGGATACGGCGATTCGACGCGCGCCCTGACCTGCCGCGGACGCTCCATTGCCCTCGTGATCGGTTGGATGTCAGGCAGGCGGGTTCAATCCGCAGCCAGAATCGTGCGGGCCAGCTGCCGTAGCCCGCTGAGCGAGAGATCCTCCGTACGGAAGGTCCGGTCCGGGGGCGCGGCCGCATAATTCTTGGCCAGTGATTTGAGGTAGGCCGGGTCGTAATGCTGCTCCAGCAGGGCCGTCACCAGATCGGGCCATGCCCGCGCATTGGCCAGCGCCTGCCATGCCGCAATGGTTTCGCTGCCGCGCAGGGCAACGAGATGGCCGAGCTGGCGATTGATCATTTCCGGGTCGTGCAGGAAATGCATGTAATCCTCGGTCAGCAGCCGGACCCGCGTGGCCAGCGGAACCTCCAGCTGCACGCAGGCACTGGCGCGCATGGTCGTGATCAGCGCATCGGGTAGCCGCAGCGCGCCGATCTTCTTGCTTTCCGATTCGACGAATACGCAGCGCTCCGGATCGAAGCGGCTGAGCGCGAACCAGATCGCGCTCTCGAAACTTTTTTGCGACGGCTGGACCTGGTCCGGCAGCGCGCCCAGCAGCGATCCCCGGTGCGCAGCCAGCGCTTCGAGATCGAGCACCTGCGCGTTCTCGCTGGCCAATGCATGGAGCAGACGGCTTTTTCCGCTGCCAGTGGGTCCGCAGATCACGCGATAGGTAAACCGCGCCGGCAGACGCTCAAGTTCGGCCACGATGTGGCGGCGGTAGGCTTTGTAGCCGCCTTCAAGCTGTTCGGCGGCAAAGCCTATTTTCTGCAGAACGTGCGTCAACGAGCCGCTGCGGCTGCCGCCACGCCAGCAGTAGATCAGCGGGCGATACGATCGGGGCTTGTCGGCGAACCAGGTTTCCAGGTGTTGGGCAATATTGCGCGATACCAGCGCCGCGCCGACTTTCTTTGCCTCGAACGAAGATACCTGTTTGTACAGCGTGCCTACCCGCTCGCGCTCGGCATCGTTCAGGATGGGCAGGTTGGTTGCGCCGGGGACGTGGTCTTCCGCAAACTCGCCGGGGGAACGGACGTCGATAATGTCGGTGAAGGCGGGAAGGTCTGCTACGGTTGCGGGCAAACGGTGCTCAACTTTCGGAAGAACGTGGGGCGGGCGTAGCGGGGAACAACGAGGACACTGTCGGCGGCCATCGCGCAACAGTTTCGCGGGCGGGGTGCCCTGACCGGTGATGCATCAGGGCAGAGAAACTCGATCAGACGGCTTTCAGCGGGGCGGATCTGCGATCTTCGGCCCGCCGGCCCGTGACCTTGCGGCGGTCCTCTGCGAGGTACGGGGGCAGGGCTGCATCGCGCGGCGCGACGCGGCGGTCACCTAGGCGGCGTTCCAGCGGAATGAATTCAACGTGATAAACGGGAAGGGCCGGCATGTAAGCGATCCTTGTTTGTCGATATGTTGACAATTCTAGTCAAGATCTCAACAGTTGCACAAGCGAAAACGCGACCGGCAAGCCGGTTGTTTGCGCCGTCAGTCGGCGTACCGCAACACTTCGGTCAGCCAGGACGAATCAGGCGCTGCTTTTCCCGCTGCCATTCGCGCTCTTTTTCCGCGGCGCGCTTGTCGTGCTGCTTCTTGCCTTTGGCGAGCCCGATTTCCAGCTTGATGCGGCCTTTCGAATAGTGCATGTCGAGCGGCACCAGGGTGAAGCCGGCCCGCTCGGTCTTGCCGATCAGTTTGTTGATTTCCGCCGCGTGCAGCAGCAGCTTGCGCGAGCGCGTGGGATCGGGATGAATGTGGGTGGAGGCGGTGGGCAGCGGGCTGATGTGGCAGCCGATCAGATACACGGCGCCGTTTTTGACGACGACATAGGCCTCCTTCAACTGCACGCGGCCGGCGCGTATGGCCTTGACTTCCCAGCCTTCCAGCACGAGGCCGGCCTCGAATTTTTCCTCGATGAAATAATCGTGAAAGGCTTTTTTGTTGTCGGCGATGCTCATGGCGGGCGGGCTTGCGTACAATTCTTGATTTTACAAGGCTTCAGGCACCCATGGCGCGTGTGGAAAAAACTGTGCTGGTGGCGCACTCCCCCGAGCGCATGTTTGAACTGGTGGATCGGGTCGAGGATTACCCCGCTTTTCTGCCCTGGTGTGGCGGTACCGAGTTGAAACTGCGTGACGAGCACCGCACGGTGGCGACGATACACATTGCCTACATAGGCATCCGTCAGAGCTTCACCACCGAAAATATCAAGACGTATCCGCGCGAGATGCGGATCGATCTGCTGGACGGCCCGTTTTCGGAGCTGGAAGGCAACTGGTCGTTCCTGCCGCTGGGGGACGATGCCTGCAAGGTGGTGTTTCGCCTGCATTATGTGTTTTCCAGCCGTGTGCTGGAGACCCTGCTGGCGCCGGTTTTCAACCATATCACCAACACTTTTGTCGATGCCTTCGTGCGTCGCGCGGACGAGGTCTATGCCGTATGAATGCCGTCACGATCAACGTCGAGGTCGTGTATGCCTTGCCCGGGCAACAGACCCTGTTGCAGCTCCAGCTTGCGGAAGGGGCGACAGTGGGGGACGCGATACGCCAGTCCGGCGTGCTGGAGGCCTTTCCCGACATCGATCTCGCCAGGAACAAGGTGGGAATCTTCAGCAAGCTGGTCAAGCTGGATGAGTCGCTGCGCGACAGGGACCGGGTGGAAATCTACCGTCCGCTGATCGCCGATCCCAAGGAGGTGCGCCGCAAGCGCGCGGCAGAGGGCAAGGTCACCCGGAAGGGCGGCGGCGATGCGCCCGGCGACAAGCCTCCGGAAGCAGGCGCGCCCGAAGCGGCGTAATCCCGTTCGGGCAGCCAGCCCTTATTTACTCAGCCCTTATTTACAGAAGTCGGATACGGCCTTCTGGCTGTTTGCCAGCGCATTGGCGCGCGCGGCATCGTCCATGTAGGTGCGTTGTCCGGCTGCGTCTGTTGTGTAGACACGCGGGTTGTTTTGCAGGGTGCTGAGATGGTTGCGTGCCTTGTCGCAGTTCTCGCGTTGTACGCGCGCCTGTTCGGCTTCCTTGTCGGCCTTGGTGCGAGCTTCGTCGGCTTCCTTGCGGCGCTTCTGGTAGGCCTGGTCCTTGGCATCGAGCGATCGCGTGGCCTGGGACGTGATGTCAGCCTGACCCGCGTCGCCGTGCTTGATGATCTGGGCCTTCAGCGTCGGCGGCTGGTCGGTGTAATGGACCTTGCCCTGGGCGTCCGTCCATTTGTAGAGTTCGGCCTGCGCACTGCCCATTGCTGCCAGGGCGCCCAAAAACAAAAGCCTTCCGGCGTGGATCCGGAAGGCTTTGCTGCAGGGGTTGAGTAATTCAGTCACCGATTTTGAGCATCGGATAGTTGAGCTGGGCCATGCCCTTCTGGGCCTGGTCGCTGGCACGCTTGGCCTCTTTCAGCACGGTTGCGCTGTCGCCTTTGCCGGCGGCGGCTTCGGCCGCCTTGAGCGCGCTTTCTGCGGTGGTCCACAAGTCATTCCTGGCCTTGACAGTCTTGACGTCGGCCTGGGCGGCGGCGAGCGCGGCCTGGGCTTCGGCGCTGATCACGGCTTTGGCGGGGGTGGATTCGCTGCTCGACGGCTTGGCATTCATATCGGCACAGCCAGATAGACCCAGCAGGGCGACGGACGTCAGGACAAGCAAAACTTTGGACATTATTTGATCTCCTCGAGTTGTATGGCGTTCCGTATCGGGCTGTCGAACCGTGAGCCCCGGCAGCTGGAAGGCTGACGCAAAGTTAGCTGCATCACACGCGCGAGTCAACTGTCAGACGTTCGATGCCTCTTGGTAAATTACAACCAAATGGGCAGGGATGCGTTCGCTGGTTTGTGCGGGGTGGGGCGCGCGCGTATAATTCTGCTTTGCGTTTAAGGAAAGCCCATGCGTGTTCTGCAAAAAGCGCTGACGTTCGACGATGTTCTGCTCGTTCCCGCCCATTCCGCCATCCTTCCCCGCGAAGTCAGTCTGTCCACACGGTTGACCCGCACCATCACCCTGAATCTGCCCCTGTTATCAGCCGCCATGGATACCGTGACCGAGGCGCGTCTGGCGATCGCCCTGGCCCAGGAAGGCGGCATCGGCATGATTCACAAGAACATGAATATCGAAATGCAGGCGGCCCAGGTGTCGGCGGTCAAGCGTTTCGAGTCGGGCGTGGTCAAGGATCCCATTACGGTCGCCCCGCAGATGACCGTGCGCCAGGTGCGCGAGATCACGCGGACGAAGCATATTTCCGGCCTGCCGGTGATCGATGGCGGCAAAGTGGTCGGCATCGTCACCAACCGCGACCTGCGCTTTGAAACCCGGCTCGACCAACCGGTGGCGAATATCATGACGCCGAAAGAACGGCTGGTGACGGTGAAGGAGGGCGCCAACCGCGACGAGGCGATGGCGCTTCTGCATAAACACCGGCTGGAGCGCGTGCTGGTGGTGAACGACGCCTTCGAACTGCGCGGGCTGATTACCGTCAAGGACATCCAGAAATCCAGCGAGCACCCGCAGGCGTGCAAGGACGCGATGGGTCGCCTGCGCGTGGGCGCGGCGGTCGGCACCGGCGAGGGCACCGAGGAACGCGTGGCCGCGCTGGTGGCCGCCGGGGTCGACGTGATTACCGTGGATACCGCGCACGGCCATTCCAAGGGTGTACTCGAACGGGTGCGCTGGGTCAAGCAGAACTTTCCCGAAATGCAGGTCATCGGCGGCAACATCGCCACCGCGGCGGCGGCCGCCGCGCTGGTGGAGCATGGCGCCGACGCGGTCAAAGTCGGTATCGGCCCCGGTTCCATCTGCACCACGCGCATGGTCGCGGGTGTCGGCGTGCCGCAGATCTCCGCGGTGGCGAATGTTGTCGATGCCCTGGCGGGCAGCGGCGTCGGAGTGATCGCCGACGGCGGCATCCGCTACTCCGGCGACATTTCCAAGGCGCTGGCGGCCGGCGCCGACTGCGTCATGCTCGGCAGCCTGCTGGCGGGCACCGAGGAGGCGCCCGGTGAGATCGAATTGTTCCAGGGCCGCTCCTACAAGTCATATCGCGGCATGGGTTCGCTGGGGGCGATGCAGCAGGGCTCCTCCGACCGCTATTTCCAGGACACCGAAAAAAGCGCCGAGAAGCTGGTGCCGGAAGGCGTCGAGGGTCGCGTGCCCTACAAGGGCAGCGTGCTGGCCGTGATCCACCAGTTGATGGGCGGCCTGCGCTCATCGATGGGCTATCTGGGCACCGCCAGCATCGCCGACATGCACGCCAGGGCGGAGTTCGTCGAAATCACTTCGGCCGGCGTGCGCGAGTCGCACGTGCACGACGTGCAGATCGTCAAGGAAGCGCCGAATTACCGCGTCGAGGGATGAGTACACGGCGGATCATCGAAGCCCTGCTGCTCGCCGCAGGCATGGTTGCGAGCGCCTGGGTGCTGGGGCAGGCCCTGCTGCAATTCAAGCAGGCCGACCGCGGCGTCGAGGTCAAGGGGCTGGCCGAGCGCGAAGTTCCGGCCGATACGGCAATCTGGCCGGTTGCCTTCAGCGAAGCGGACAACGATTTGCCCCGGCTGTATCAGACGCTGCAGGAAAAGAACGCAAAAATTGTCGCGTTCCTTCAGGCCAGCGGCTTCAAGCCTGACGAAATTTCCGTGTCCGCGCCGTCGATCACCGATCGCCAGGCCCAGGACTACGGCAATGCCCAGCTGGCAGAACGCCTGCGGTATACCGGCAAATCGACGCTCACCGTCTATACCCGTCAGGTCGACCGCGTGCGCGAGGCGATGGCGCGTCTGGGCGAACTCGGCAAGCAGGGCATTGCCCTGTCGGCCGAGAATTATGAAAACCGTACGCAGTTCCTGTTCACCGGCCTCAATGCGCTGAAGCCGGCCATGATCGAAGAAGCGACCAAGAACGCGCGCATCGCAGCCGAGAAATTCTCCAAGGATTCGGATAGCCGTCTGGGCAAGATCCGGCGTGCCAATCAGGGCCAGTTCTCCATCGAAGACCGCGACGCCAGTACGCCCTATATCAAGAAAGTGCGCGTGGTGTCATCGGTCGAATACCGCCTCATCGATTAATTCTCACCGGGCCAGCCCGGCCAGTCATGCACCAGAAAATCCTCATCCTCGACTTCGGTTCCCAGTACACCCAGTTGATCGCCCGCCGCGTGCGCGAGGCCGGCGTGTACTGCGAACTGCATCCCAACGATGTCAGTGAGCAATTCGTGCGCGAGTTCGCACCGGCCGGCGTCATCCTGTCCGGCGGGCCGAATTCGGTGTACGAGGAGGAAACGCCACGTGCGCCGCAGAGCGTGTTCGAACTGGGCGTGCCGGTGCTGGGCATCTGCTACGGCATGCAGACCATGGCGGCCCAACTCGGCGGCAAGGTCGAAAACGCCGCCAAGCGCGAATTCGGTTATGCCGAAATCCGTGCGCGCGGTCACACCGCGCTGCTGCGCGATATCCAGGATCGCGTCAACGACGAGGGCCATGGACTGCTCGACGTGTGGATGAGCCACGGCGACAAGGTCACCGCGCTGCCAGCCGGCTTCAAGACGATGGCGAGCAACGCCGCCACCCCGATCGCCGCAATGGCCGACGAAAACCGCAAGTTCTACGGCGTACAGTTCCATCCCGAAGTCACCCACACGCTGCAGGGAAAAACCATCCTCAACCGTTTCGTGCGCGACCTGTGCGGCTGCGCGGGCGACTGGAACATGCCCGATTATGTCGACGAGGCGATCGGTCGCGTGCGCAGCGAAGTCGGTGGCGATGAGGTGATCCTGGGGCTTTCCGGCGGCGTCGATTCCTCGGTGGTGGCGGCGCTGCTGCATCGTGCGATCGGCGACCAACTCACTTGCGTGTTCGTCGACAACGGCCTGCTGCGGTTGAACGAGGCGGATCAGGTGATGCAGACCTTCGCGAAGAACCTCGGCGTCAAGGTCATCCATGTCGATGCGCGCGACCGCTTCATGGACGCGCTCGCCGGTGTGTCCGACCCCGAACAGAAGCGCAAGATCATCGGCCGCGAATTCGTCCACGTGTTCCAGGAAGAGGCCGAAAAGCTGCCTAAGGCCAAATGGCTGGCGCAGGGCACCATCTATCCCGACGTGATCGAATCGGCCAGCGCCAAGACCAAGAAGGCGCACACCATCAAGAGCCACCACAACGTCGGCGGCCTGCCCGATACGCTGCACCTGAAACTGCTGGAGCCGCTGCGCGAACTGTTCAAGGACGAAGTGCGCGAACTGGGCATTGCGCTCGGCCTGCCGCACGACATGGTCTACCGCCATCCCTTCCCCGGGCCGGGTCTGGGCGTGCGCATCCTCGGTGAGGTCAAACGCGAATTCGCCGATCTCTTGCGCCGCGCGGATGCCATCTTCATTGAAGAACTGCGCGCCCATGGCGACGGGGAAATATCCTGGTATGACAAAACCAGCCAGGCCTTCGCCGTGTTCCTGCCGGTCAAATCCGTCGGCGTGATGGGCGATGGCCGTACCTACGATTACGTGGTGGCCCTGCGCGCCGTCGTCACCAGCGATTTCATGACCGCCCACTGGGCCGAACTGCCCTATACCCTGCTCGGCAAGGTTTCCAACCGCATCATCAACGAAGTGCGCGGTATCAATCGCGTCGTTTACGACATCAGCGGAAAACCGCCGGCGACGATCGAATGGGAATAATCCAGGCTTCTTCACGGGCTATCGGCGACTATCGGGAAGTTGTATTAACTTATTGATTATTATAAGTATATGTCACGACATCTATCGGTAACGATTGCTGGTAACCAGAGCAAAGTGTCGGTCAATCTGACGGTAGCCAAAAGCGGTCTCTAAGGATTAGAATTTCTACCGTCAAGCCGTTTTGGCGCATGACGGTAAAAAATCAAGCGAAAAGCTAGATTTCATGCGGGTTACGGGCGGGTTGTCATTCTGAATGTTTGTGACGGTAAAACCGTTGCGCACAAGGGAGAACACCGATGCTCACCGATACCGCACTGAAGAACCTCAAGCCCAAGAGCGCTCAATACAAGGTGGCCGACCGGGACGGCATGTACGTGACTGTCTCACCGGTCGGCACCGTCACCTTCCGTTACGACTATCGCCTCAATGGGCGCCGCGAAACTCTGACGATCGGCCGCTACGGGCCAGATGGCTTGTCGCTGGCCAGGGCGCGTGAGCGCTGCCTGGAGGCCAGGCGTGCCGTGGTTGAAGGGCGGTCGCCTTCGCAGGAGAAGCAGCGCCAGAAGCGCCGGCTTGCTGAGGCCAAGACCTTCGGCGAATTTACCGCCAGGTGGGCCGCCGAGGCGCGCATGGCCGACAGCACGCGATCCATGCGCAAGAGCATCCTCGATCGCGACATCCTGCCGGTTTTCCAGAATCGGCTGCTGACCGAGATTACGGCCGACGACCTGCGTGGGCTGTGCAACAAGGTCAAGGGCAGGGGGGCGCCGGCCACGGCGATCCACGTCCGCGATATCGTTAAACAGGTCTATGGCTTTGCCATTCTGCATGGCGAGAAGGTGGCCAACCCCGCCGACGACGTTGGCCCGTCGTCGATCGCCACCTTCGTTCCGAAGGACCGCGCGCTGTCGCCGAGCGAGATTCGCATCATGCTGTCCCAGATGGAGCATGTCGCGTCGTACCCCACCATCAAGCTCGGCCTGCGGCTGATTCTGCTCACCCTGGTGCGCAAGAGCGAGTTGATCCACGCGACGTGGGACGAGGTGGATTTTGAGAAGGCGCTATGGAGCATCCCGAAGGAACGCATGAAAGCGTCCAAAGCCCATAACATCTACTTGTCGCAGCAGGCGCTCGATATCATGGTCGCCCTGCGCACCTGTGCCGGCGGTTCGCGCTACCTGATTCCGTCGCGCTACGACGCTGACAAATGCATGTCCAACGCCACACTCAACCGGGTTACGCAACTAATAGTCGAACGCGCGAAAACGAACAGCCTGCCGCTGGAACTCTTCACCGTGCACGACCTGCGGCGCACGGGTTCGACCATCCTCAACGAGCTCGGCTTCAACAGCGACTGGATCGAGAAGTGCCTAGCACACGAAGACGGTCGCTCGTCGCGAGGCGTCTACAACAAGGCTGAATATGCCGAGCAGCGGCGTCACATGCTGCAGGAATGGGCCGACATGATTGACGCGTGGACCGCAGGCAAGTCGCACACTCCGACCTTGCTGCCGCCATCGATGAAGGTGCTCACGACGCAGGCCTTGCTTTGACAGGGCGACGCTTGCGTTGGCGTACATCGGGCGAGGGCGCCCGCTTCAGTTGATCAGAGTCTGAGGCCTGCCGCCGCGCGGCTATCCAGGCCTCCACCTCGGCCAGGTCCCACACCACGCAGCGCGCCGTCAGATTGAAGCGGCGCGGAAATTCTCCGTGTCTCTCCATATCGTAGATTGTCGTGTCGGCCAGCGGCACCATTTGACGCAACTCAGTGCGTCGAATGGTGCGTCGGAGGCGAAGAGGGTTTTTGGGCGGTAGATGCGGTAACTTGTCGTCCTCGGCGCGACAATCGTCATGCACGGTACGCTCGTGAACGGTTGCTCGCTGTGATGGGTTGTCATTCATGGTCGAGTCCAGGGTAAAAGGTAGCGACTGAAGCGTTACGATGTTTCACAGACATATGCTGACTATCGAAGCCACGATCAACAACCAGCTGCGGCGAAGCAGGGCGTACGACTACGCAATTCCATGGATAGGCACCTTAAACCTTTTGGGCCTTGGCTGTTCGGCGAGACCTTGTAAAAATCTATAGCGATGTGATTTGAAGCCATATGTTATGAGGCCATGCGAACACGAACATTACCGTGTGCCCGGGAGCCATGATGGCGGAAGCGGCCTGGGTCTGGCAATTGTGCGTAATATCGCCGAACGTCTGGGTGGAACCGTCAGACTTGAAGATCGGTCGGACAGGACGGGATTGGTTTTTGTCTACCGTCAACGTCTGTCCCCTATCTAGTCGTGCGCGCCCCCCAAAAATAAAGAATCCTGTTTATCGGCAAGCGAAAACCTAAGTATTGCCACAGGACTCATGCTGACGCTATATATAGAAAGGAAGACCATGGCGATTCGGAAGGATATGGCGCTCGCTAACCGAATCAAAGACGCCAGGATTCGCGCAGGACTGAGCCAAGCCGAACTCGCCAGGCGATGTGGTGTTTCTCCGTCTCTGCTGTGCAACCTTGAAAACGGAAAGATCAAGTCATTACGCCATTCCACACTGCTTCAAATGTCAAAAACTCTTGGGGAATCGCCCGAGTGGCTCACCTTCGGGAATGGTCACACCAAGCCATCCTCTACCCGCTCGAAATTCGAGCATGACTTCTTGGTGGATTTTCATAAGCTGTCTGCGGCGGAAAGGAAGATTGTGGCCCGCATGGTCCATAGCTTGGTGATGGACAAACTGGTACAAAAATGAAAAGGGCAGCATTCCGAATGTCAGCCCAGAAGGCAGACCGCCAACTCCTGGGTTCAGGTGAGAGGCAGGCTGAGCCGTACGGCCAGCCGACCTCCAGGCGTATCGGTCAGTTCCAGTCTTCCGCCATGGGCGTGCGCGATCGCCTTGACGAGCGCGAGGCCGCCGCCTCGCTTTTCTTCACTGATGATCCGGAGCCGGTCGAAATCCACCACAGCGAGTTCTATGTCCTTTCCACCTATGACATGCCGGTGATGGGAGCGACGTTGCCGTCCCAGTCTTGAGTATATTCGGCGCTTTCCCGGACACGCGGCTTCGCGTCGTCGTTCCTATTGCCAGGCAGCCGTTAATGGCTGAATAGATGCATACGGCATCTTGCCGGAATGCGGCCGTACGAAGTCCTTCACGGAGTCTATCTGGCTCTCGGTCTGCTCCGGGATCTCCAGAGCCTTTGTCTTCTTCACCTCCATCGCGCACATCATGTTTGATCGCTATCTCAAACTTCACATGCCTATTGTTGCAAACACGAATCATTCCTGTTATAGTTTACTGATGCAGAATAGTCGCATCACACAAAGCGCGCCAGAATCTAGCCAAAGCAAGGCGGACCGACAGCCGGAGTCCATCTCTTCGGAGATGTTGTTCCAGGGATCGCGCGCATTGGTGATCGAGCATGACAACGAGCGCTATGTCCTAAGGATCACACGCCACGGCAAACTAATTCTGACGAAATAATCCGATCAGCCAGCCAACGGGTTTCTCTTACCCCTGTAGCAAGCCAACGTTTACTGAACCTTGGAATAGGGAGAAACCCCATGCATTTTCGTAACCTCGTTGCCCCCATTGCTCTGGCTGCATTGACGGCCATCCTCCCGGCGACCGCCCTGGCCGTGGAATACCCGATCGGCACGCCTCAGCAGCGCAATGGAATGGAACTCGGCGCCGTCTATCTGCAACCAGTCGAAATGGAACCGGAAGGCATGATGCGCCCGGCCAAGGATTCCGACGTGCACCTGGAAGCTGACATCCATGCCCTGGCCAACAACCCCAACGGCTTTGACGAAGGTGCATGGATGCCCTATTTGACGGTCAAGTACGAAGTCACCAAGCAGGGCGGTAACGAAAAAATCAGCGGCGATTTCATGCCCATGGTGGCCAACGACGGCCCGCATTACGGCGACAACGTGAAGCTCATGGGGCCGGGCAAATATCATGTCAAGTACACCATCTATCCGCCTTCTGCCGGTTCGCATTTCGGTCGCCACATCGACCGCCTTACTGGCGTGCGCCCCTGGTTCAGGCCCTTCGAGGTGGAGTACGACTTCACCTATGTCGGCATCGGCAAGAAGGGCGGGTACTAAGCGTGTCGCATTCTTTTGCCATGAAACCTTTGGCGCTCGCCGCTGCGCTGTTTGCCGCGCTGCCGGCCCATGCCGCCTCTTCGGAGGCCGACTTGACGAAGCTTATCCAGAAGCTCAACGAGCGCCTGGATAATCTCGAAAAACGCAATGCCGAACTGGAGAAGCAAATCCAGGCCGACCACGCTGCCAAGGTGCCAGCCGACATCGAGAAGCGTGTGCAATCCCTGGAACAGGCCCAGGAACAAGTGAACAAGGCGCTGGATAGCGACGAGATCAGCCAGTATGAACCCGATCTGACCTCGCGTCTGAAGGCGGCGGAGAAGGACGTGCTGGAAACCAGGAAAGCGGTCAAGCGAACCGAAGGCCTGGAAGGGCTGAAAGTCGGGGCGAGCCTGACCACCGTGGCGCAGATGCCATCCGGCCTGCCCAAGGGTACCGCTGACGGCAACAGCCAGCTCAACTATCGTGCCGATGTCACCGCCGAACTGCCGCTGGAGCCCTTCGGCAACGTGGATCAAAAGATATTCGCCCATTTCCGCATGGGCCAAGGGCTGGGTCTCAATAGCCCCTTCGCCAACCTGGGCGCCTTTGCCAGCGCGCCCAATGCCGTGGCATTCCGCGCCAGCGGCGCCAGCCCGGACGACTCCGTGGCGATTCTCGGCCAGGCCTGGTACCAGGCCGCTATCCCGCTGCCTTTTGGCGGCTTCAAGCCGCGCTCCCGCGAAACCCTTGAGCTCACCTTCGGCAAGATGGATATCTTCGGCTTCTTCGACCGGAATGCCGGTGCCAACGACGAAAGCCGCCAGTTCCTGAATTCCATTTTCGTGCACAACCCGCTGCTGGACGCGGGCAGACAGGTCGGCGTGGATGCCAACGGCTTCCAGCCGGGCTTCGTGGCTTCTTATCTGAACGAGACCCGCAAGCCCCAAACCTGGCGCGTGTCCCTTGGCGTGTTCGGCACCGGCGTGGGCGCCAATTACCAGCGTTTCTTTTCATCCCCGCTGATCATGGCCCAGGCGGAGACCTCGCTCAGGTTCTTCGACGGCCTGACCGGCAACTACCGCCTGTATGCCTGGCAACAGGGGCAGGGCACGGAGCTAGACGGCTCCACCGCATCGCAAGGCGGCTGGGGCATTTCCGCCGACCAGCGTTTGGGCGACGGCGTGACCCTGTTCGGACGTTACGGCCAGATGGCCAAGGGCAAGGTGCCCTTCGACCGCGCCCTCACCTTGGGAGCCGAGTTCAACGGTTCCTACTGGGATCGGGGCGCCGACGCCATCGGGGTGGCCGCTGGCTGGCTGCAGGCGAGCGACGATTACCATGCTGCCGGCGGCACCCGGGATCTGCTTGGCAACGATAACCCGGCCGATGCCTCCACCTTCACCGACAATATCAACTTCACCCCCAGCGGCGCGGAAAGGGTGGCTGAAATCTACTATCGCTACCACATCACTAACCAGTTCGAGCTTTCCCCCGATTTTCAGTACGTTTGGAGAATGGGCGCCAACCCGGCCGCCAGCAACGCCATGGTGCTGGGATTGCGTGCTCAACTTTCATATTAAGGGCATCACGTGAACAGCATGACATTGCGTTTTTCTGCGTTCGTTGGCCTCGTTTCCGCCGCCCTCGCGGCGGCGGTTTTTCTGCTCGCACCTGCGCAAGCGGGCGCGGCGGAATTGCCCGCCTATACCGTGGTGGCCAAGAACGGGCGGCTGATCCCCAACATCCTTAACGTGCCTGCCGGGGTGCGCTTCAAGATTGTGGTGCGCAATGAAGGACGCGACGCGATCGAGTTCGAGAGCCTGCAACTGAGGAAAGAGAAGGTACTCGCGCCTGGCGCCGAATCCTTTGTGGTGATCGCCCCGTTGAAGCCCGGCGAGTATGACTTTTTTGACGAATTCCATCCCGACACCGGACGTAGCCGCATCGTCGTGAAATAAAAGGAGTGGCATATGGGTAATGCGCTTTTCATCGTCTGGCGGGAAACCATCGAAGCGATGCTGGTGATCGGCATTCTGCACGGATGGCTCAGCGCCCGTCCCGACGCCCGCGCCGGCTTTCCCTGGCTGTGGGGCGGAATCGCGGCAGGCCTGGGGCTTGCCCTGTTCCTAGCCGTAACGATCATGGACATCCAGTCGTGGGTGTCGGCAAATGCGCTCGAATGGTTTCAGGCTGTCATGCCGCTCGTCGCCTGTGGCCTAATTTTCCAGATGGTCTGGTGGATGCGCCGCCACGGCGCCGGTCTGAAAAAGGAACTGGAAGCCGGCATGGAAAGTGCCGCCGATCGGGCCAACTGGCTGGGCATTGCGGTCCTGGCTGCGGTGGCGGTGGGACGCGAAGGCGCGGAGACGGTGGTGTTCCTCTACGGCGCGGTCAAGGGCAGCGCGAATGCCGACATTGCCCTGGGTAGCGCGACCGGTTTCCTGCTCGCCTTGGCTGCCTATTGGCTGCTTTCCCGCGGCAGCCGGTTTGTTTCGTGGCGCGCCTTTTTCCGCGTCACGGAAGTGATGCTCCTGCTGCTTGGCGGGGCGCTGCTGGTGGACGGTGCGGAAAAACTCGTCGGGCTGGAAGCGCTGCCGCCGCTGGCAGATCCGCTGTGGAACACGGCATTCCTGCTGGACGACAGTACCCGGGCAGGCGGGCTCGTGGCCGCCTTCACCGGTTACCGGGCGGCGCCATCGGGCATGGCCTACGCATTGCTCGCGGTCTACTGGGCACTTGCCCTTGGCGTGCTACTCAAATTGAAACCGATGAGGCGCAAGGCATGAATGCAGCGACAGGGCAAATCGCGGCCTCTGGCCCCGGCACCGGCCGGCTCGCCCGTCTGGGGCTCGCCATGCGACGCTACCGCAACGCCATCATCGTTGCGCAATGGCTCGTGGTGCTGGGCTATCTCATGCTGGTGGCCGTGCCGGCTTTTCTGCCCCTGCCGCCGGACCAGGCCCATATCTGGAACAACCTGACCCGCTTCGCGCAGTTCGCGTTCTGGGGCATCTGGTGGCCCTTCGTCATTCTTTCCATCATGGCACTGGGCCGGGTGTGGTGCGGAGTGTTGTGCCCGGAGGGTGCGCTTACCGAGTGGGTTTCCCGGTTCGGCCTGGGGCGCGGCATCCCGCGCTGGATGAAGTGGGGAGGGTGGCCGTTCGTGGCCTTCGTCATGACCACCGTGTTCGGGCAGATGACCAGCGTTTACGAATACCCGAAGCCCGCCCTGCTTATCCTGGGCGGCTCGACCATCGCGGCCATTGCCGTGGGGCTGATCTGGGGACGCGAGAAACGGGTCTGGTGCAAGCATCTGTGCCCCGTTTCCGGCGTGTTCGGCCTGTTGGCGAAGATCGCACCCGTCCACTTCAAGGTCGATCAATCCGCCTGGGACGCGGCGCCTGCCGGCCATCGCACCAGCCGCCAGCATGTTATCAACTGCGCCCCGCTGATCAACATCCGGCGCATGGAAAGCGCCTCGGCCTGCCATGCGTGCGGCCGCTGCGCCGGGGAACGGAACGCGGTGCAACTCGCCCTGCGTTCGCCCAATGCCGAAATACTCGGCCATCCCAGCGTCCCCGGAAACAAGGCCAGGGAGATGAACGATTGGCCTGCGCGCTTGCTGGTCTTCGGCATGCTGGGCGTGGCGCTCGGAGCCTTCCAGTGGAGCGCTTCTCCCTGGCTGGTGGCCGCGAAACAGGCTGCGGCAGGGTGGCTGGTAGACCACGAGGTCTGGTGGCCGCTCAACGAGGCAGGACACTGGTGGCTGTTCACCTACTACCCGGAGGCGAACGACGTCTTCACCTGGCTGGACGGCGGCATCCTGCTCGCCTACATCGCCGCCGAAACGCTCGTCGTCGGCGGCTGGGTGTGGGGCTGGCTCAAGCTGGCCGGCATGCTGACTGGAGTGCCTTGGCAGCGGCTAGCCCATGCACTCATCCCGTTCGCCGGGACGAGCGTTTTCGTGGGCTTGAGCCAGCTTACAACCTCCCAGCTGGCTGGCGAAAGGGTGATCCTGCCTTGGGCCAATGACGCGCGTATGGCGCTGCTGGTGCTCTCCGCCATCTGGAGTGCGAATCTTGCATGGCGTCTGGCGAAGCGTAACGGCGCCGCGGGCGCGTTGGGAATATTGGTGGCCGCAGCTTTTCCGCTTGCCGCTTGGAGCACGCAGTTTTTCGTCTGGTGATCGCCGACGGGCATCAACGAATCAATCCGCCTGATCCTCGTAGGCCAACAGACGCAAGGCATTGATCACCACGACGATGGTCGATCCCTCATGGATCAGTACCGCCAAACCAATCCCGGCCCAGCCGAACAGGGTGGCGGGAATCAGCAGCGCCACCACGCCCAGCGAGACGAACAGGTTCTGCCGGATGATGCGCCGCGATGCGCGGCTCAGGGCCACGGCGAAGGGCAGCCTGGAGAGATCGTCGGCCATCAGCGCCACGTCTGCGGTTTCCAGCGCCACGTCGGTGCCGGCGCCGCCCATGGCGATGCCGACCGTGGCGCGTGCCATGGCCGGGGCGTCGTTGACCCCGTCGCCGACCATGGCTACCCGCCCGTAGCGCTGCCCGAGTTCCTCCATGGCCGTGACCTTGTCTTCCGGCAGCAGTCCTGCGTGCACTTCGTCCAGACCCACCGCATCGGCGATGGCCCGGCCTACGCTTTCGTTGTCACCGGTGAGCATGATGGTCTTGCGGACGCCGATCCGGTGCAGGCGCGCCAGGACCTCGCGCACGCCTGGGCGCGGCGTGTCGGCCAAGGCTACGATGCCGAGGAACTGACCGTCGGCCTGGATTAGCATGATGGTTTTGCCTTTGGTGCCGAGACGTTCGACATGCTGAAGAATCACCCCGGGGATGGGTTCTCCGTCGAACAACCCGGCGTTGCCGACGATCACCTTTTTTCCGTCGAATTCGGCGCGTAATCCTTTTCCGGTCACGGCTTCGACCTCGCCGGCTTCGCCCCAACTCAAACCCCGCCGCTTCGCCTCCGTCACCACCGCCTGCGCCAGCGGATGGGCGCTGCGGCTTTCCACGGCGGCGGCGATTTTCAGCAATTCATCCGCGCTCCCGCTGACGGCGACGACGTCGGTCACCTTGGGCTTGCCGATGGTCAAGGTGCCGGTCTTGTCGAAGGCGACGGCCGTCAGCACGCCGAGATTTTCCAGATGGGCGCCGCCCTTGATCAGCACGCCGCCGGCCGCGGCGCGGGCGATGCCGGACAGCACCGCCGACGGGGTGGCGATGGCCAGCGCGCAGGGGGACGCCGCCACCAGCACCGCCATGGCGCGGTAAAACGATTCGGCGAAGGGGAAGCCGAACAGCGGCGGCAGCACGATGAGCAGCGCGGCGCCCGCCAGCACCAATGGCACGAAGATGCGCTCGAAGCGGTCGGTGAAGCGCTGGGTGGGGGATTTCTGCGTCTGCGCCTCGGCCACCATCGTGACCATGCGCGCCAGCGTGCTCTCGCGCGCCAGTCGGGTCACCTCGACCACAAGCGCACCCTCGCCGTTGACCGTGCCGGCGAACACCTTGTCGCCCGGCTGCTTGTCCACCGGCATGGATTCGCCGGTGACCGGGGACTGGTCCACCGCCGAGTTGCCCGAGGCCACCTGGCCGTCGGCGGGAATGCGCTGCCCGGGTTTGACGACTACCCGGTCGCCACGCAGCAGCGCTTCGACCCGCACTTCGGCCTCCGCACCGTCCCGCTGCACGATGGCGGTCTTGGGCGCGAGCTTCGCCAGTGCCTCGATGGCCTTGCGGGCACGGTCCATGGCCATGTGCTCCAAGGCGTGCCCCAGACTGAACAGGAACAGCAGCAGCGCGCCTTCTTCCCAGGCACCGAGCGCCGCCGCTCCGGCTGCCGCGACGATCATCAGGATGTCGATATCGAAGCTGCGGCTCTTCATGCTCTGCCAGGCGTCGCGCAGGGTGTAGAAGCCGCCCGCCGCGTAGGCACCCAGCAACAGCCCGAGCGAGAGCGTGTGCGGTGCACCGGCGAGACCCGTGAGCCAGCCGGCCAGCAACAACAGGCCGGCTACGCAGCTGAAGATCAGCTCGCGATGCTCGACGAACCAACCGGCCTCATGGCCTGTCTCCTCCAGCACGGCATAGCCGAGCGCCTGGATGCGCCGGACGATCGCCGGGCGCGCAATTTTCTCGCTGTCGAATTCCAGCCGCAGGCGTTCGGCGGCGTAGCTCACCGAAGCCTCCAGCACGCCGTCCGTGCGTTGCAAGGCATGCTCGATCACGACAGCGCAGGTGGGGCAATCCATGCCGTCGATGCGCAGGCTCTCGTGGCGAAACCGGTCACTGATCTTCGCGCCGGACGCCTGCGCCAGTTCGCGTACCCGACCCACGCTGAACTGCTGCGGGTCGTAGTGCAGGCACAGGCGGGCGCCGCCGTCTTCATGGACCAAGTGTACTTTTTCCAGGCCCTCGGCTTGCAGTAAATTGGTCAGCCGCCCCACGCAGGCGTCGCGCTCGTCAGGAATTTCCGGCAAGACCAGGGACAGCTCCAGTTCAAGTTTTTCGGCCATGTCGCCGCTCCTCAAGAATCAAACGATCCACAGCGGGATATGTGCTGCGTTACTGCCGGAGTTTGCCGCACTGGCCGCAGAACCTGGCATCGGCTGCGAGTTCCGCGCCGCAACCGGAACATTCGGCGGCCGCCAGGGAAGCGCCGCATTGCCGGCAGAAGCGCGCATCGTTCGCATTGGCGCTGCCGCACTTTGGGCAGGGATTGCCCGCATTGCCGCCGCCTGGGCCTGTGCCCTGCGGATAGCCTGGATCACCCCCAAAGCCCCCATGCCTGGAACCGCCGTGATGGCCGCCCCGGTAGCCGCCGTGATGGCCTCCTATCAAATTACCGAGCATGCGTTCAAGGAATCCCATGATTTACTCCTTCATTAGTTGATTGAGATAGAAATTCGATATCGCTTTCCGGGTTCAGGACGTGGGCACAGGCCATGACCGGAAACCAGGTTCGCTCATTACATTGCCGCGACAGGGATTGCCCTGACAACGTCGATCACGAATATCCACCCCGGATCGGCCTGGCCAGTGCGGGCGGTGCGCGCGATGATGCCCACCAGTTCGTCCACCTGATGGTCTTCACAGATCAGTTCCAGCTTGGATTCGTAAATGACCTCTTCGGCCAGTTCGATGGAGTAGTGCTGCTCCCTTGCGTCCACCGCCTTCAGCAGGCTTTGCACCGGGATGACGGTAAGATTGCGGCAACCGGCGTTCGCATTGCATAGCCCCGAGTCCTTGAGGGCGCGAATCACGTCGCCGATACGGTGGTTGTGGACGTAGGCCTTGATTTCTTTCATGCGTTTTCTCCTGTCTGATGATTGCGTGCGGCCTCTTCAGGCCGCACGTTTCCGGTTTACTTTGCTTGTTTGCGTTCGCGGCGTTGTTCCACCCATTCGTACATCAACGGCAGCAACAGCAGGGTCAGCGCGGTCGAGGTGAACAGCCCGCCCACCACCACCGTCGCCAGCGGCCGCTGGGTCTCCGCGCCGACGCCGCTGGACAGCAGCATCGGCACCAGGCCGAAGATGGCGATGGAGGCTGTCATCAGCACCGGCCGCAGACGCAGTGCGGCGCCTTGCTTGACAGCTTCTCTGATTGAGAGTCCCTGTCGTCGCTGGTCGTTGAGGAAGGACACCAGCACGATGCCGTTCAGCATCGCCACCCCGAACACCGCGATGAAGCCGATCGCCGAGGGCACCGACAAGTACTGCCCGGTGACGAACAGCCCGATCACACCGCCGATGGTGGCGAACGGCACGTTGGCGATGATGAGCGTGGCGTAGGTGAGCGAATTGAACGCGGTGTAGAGCAGGATGAAGATCAGCCCGATGGTAAGCGGCACGATCACGGCCAGTTTGGCCATGGCGCGCTGCTGGTTCTCGAAGGCGCCGCCCCACTCGACCCAGTAGCCGGCCGGCATCTTCACTTCGCGTTGGATGCGCGCCTGCGCCTCCTTCACGAAGCTGTCCACGTCGCGTCCTTTGACGTCCATCTGGATCACGGCATAGCGTTGCAACTGCTCGCGCCGCACGAAGGAATAGCCTTCGTCCAGTTCCACCGTGGCCACTGCGGACAACGGCACCAGCGCGCCCGCGCGGGTGCGGATCGGGATGTTGCCGATGGCTTCCACGCTGTTGCGGAAATCGGGCGCGAGCCAGACCTGGATGTCGAAGCGCTTGACGCCGTCGATCAGGGTGGACACGGCCTTGCCGCCGATGCCGGCCTGCACCACCTCCAGGATGTCGTCGGCGTTGAGCCCCAGGCGCGCCGCCGCTTCGCGGTTGACCTTTATCACCATCTGCGGCTTGCCCTTGTTGGCTTCCAGCGCCAAATCGGCCACGCCGGGCACTTTTTCCAGGGTGGATTTGAGCTCGGCGGACAGCCGGTCCAGCGTGGCCAGGTCCTCGCCATAGAGTTTCAGCGCCAGCGTGGCGCGCACCCCGGAAATGAGCTCCTCGACGCGCATCTGGATCGGCTGCGTGGCGGCGATGACGGCGGTCGGCACCCGCTTCTCCAGCGCTGCCTGCATCTCCTGCGTCAACTCGGGAAAGGAAATCGGCTCAGGCCATTGCTCGCGCGGCTTGAGGTCGACCAGGATTTCCATGTAGTTGACGTCTGCAGTTTCGCCTTTCTCCGCGCGCCCGATCATGGCGACGGCCGATTTCACCTCCGGGAAACGCTTGAGCGCGGTTTCGATACCTTCGGAGATGCGGATCGACTCGTCCAGCGAGGTGGACGGGATACTGGTGACGCGGAACATGATGCCGCCTTCCTGCAGGGTTGGCATGAACTCCTTGCCGAGGAAGGGAAACAGTGCGAAGGTTCCGATCAACAGGACCGCCGCGCCGCCGATGACCTTGCGCTTGTTCTCCAGCGCCCAGTCCAGCAGCGGCAGGTAGAGCTGCTTTGCCCAGCGCACCACGAAGGTGTCCTTCTCCTCCTTGGGCTTGAGGATCAGCGAACTGAGCACGGGCACCAGCGTCATGGTGAGCACCAGCGAGCCGATCATGGCGAAGGTGATGGTGAGCGCCATCGGTTTGAACAGCTTGCCCTCCAGCCCAGTCAAGGAAAATAGCGGCAGGAACACCACGATGATGATGAGGATCGCGAAGGCGGTCGGGTTGATCACCTCCCGCGCGGCCTCCAGGATCACATGGGTCTTGTTGACCGTCTGCCCGACCTTGTGGCTTAACAGACGGAAGCCGTTCTCCACCATCACCACGGCGCCGTCGACCATCATGCCGATGCCCACGGCAAGCCCAGCCAGCGACATCAGGTTGGCCGACAGGCCCCATTGCTGCATCAGGATGAAACTGATCAGCATGGCCAGCGGCAGCGCCAGGATCACCACGATCGCGGACCGCACCTCGCCCAGGAACAGGAACAGGATGATCGCCACCAGGATGGAGCCTTCGACGAGGGCGCTTTCCGCCGTTTTGACCGCTTTTTCAACCAGTTCGGTGCGGTCGTAAATCGGTTTGATCGTCACGCCAGCGGGCAGCGCCTGCTGCACCGTCTTCAGCTTTGCCTTGACGGCGTCCACCACGTTCTTGGCGTTCTCGCCAATGCGCTGCAAGGCCATGCCGAGCACGACCTCGCCCCCATCCTTGGTGACCGCACCGCTACGCAATGAAGGCGCTTCCTTGACCTCGGCCACGTCGCGCACGTAGACGGGCGTGCCTTCCCTTTCGGCAACGACGATGCTGCCGATGTCACGGGTGTTGGCCACCAGACCTAGTCCGCGCACCAGATACTGCTCCCGGCCCAAGTCGACGTATTGCCCGCCCACCTGGCGGTTGTTGGCGGTCAACGCCTCCATCACTTCCTTGAAGGTCAGCCCATACTTGATCAGCCGCCGCGGATCGATCAGCACCTGATACTGCTTCTCGTCGCCGCCCCAGGACGTCACATCGTCCACCCCGGGCGCGGTGCGCAGCACCAGCCGCACGCTCCAGTCCTGCAGGGTGCGCAGGTCCATCCCGGAAAGTTTCTTGTCGGCCGATTCGACGGTGTACCAGAACACCTGGCCCAGGCCGGAACTGTTGGCGCCCAGCACCGGTTCGCCGTAGCCTTCCGGGATGCGGCCCTTGGCTTCCTGCAGCTTCTCGCTTACCAGACGGCGGGCGAAATAGATGTCCACGTCGTCCTTGAAATACACGCTGACATAGGACAACCCGAACAGCGACACCGAGCGGATTTCCTCCACCCCCGGCAGACCGGCCATCACGCCTTCCACCGGAAAGGTGAGCAGCTTCTCCACATCCTCGGCCGCCAGCCCAGGCGCCTCCGTGTAGATGTTCACCTGCACCGGCGTCACGTCGGGGAAGGCGTCCACCGGCACTTCGCGCCAGGCCTTCACGCCCAGCATCACCACCAGCAGAAAGGCCACCAGCACCAGCACCTTGTAGCGCAGGGAGAGATCGACAATTTTGTTCAACATGGCCGCCCCCTCAATCCGCGTCGCCGATTTGCGACTTGAGCAGACGGGCTTTGAGCGCGTAGGCGCCGCTGGTCACGACCGACTCGCCAGCCGCGACACCGGACCTGATTACGATCCGGCCCTGGATGCGCTCGCCAACTTCCACTGCGCGCGGCACGAAGCCGCCATTTTCGGCCACGAATACGGTCGGCTGGCCTTGCACCAGCAGCACCGCATCCTCCGGCAGCAGCAGCGCTTTCGCGCCCGAGCCGGTCTGGATCGCGGCCGTCGCGAACATTTCAGGCTTGAGGCGGCCGTCAGGATTCGGTACCTCCACCCGTGCCTTCACGGTGCGGCTGTCCTTGTCCACCACGCTGCTGATATAGGTGAGGCGGCCTTTGAATACCTCGCCCGGATAGGCTGATACGGTGACGCTCGCCTGCATGCCCGGCCTGATCTTGGCCAGATCTTTCTCGAACAGGTCGGCCTCGATCCACAGCGTGGAAAGGTCGGCCACGGTAAACAGCGACTGGTCGGGCGGGGCGAGTTCGCCGAGTACCGCTTTCTTCTCGATGATCGTGCCGGCGAAGGGCGCGGTAAGCGGGAAGACGGAACCGGAGAGGTTTTCCGGGTTGACGCCCATCATGCGCAGCCTGTCGGCGGCGGCACGCAATGCGGCCCGTGCTTTTTCGTGCTCGGCGCGGGCGCGCAGATAGTCCTTCTCGGGGATGATGCTGTCGGCATTCAGCCGCTGGGCGCGCGCGAAGCCGGCCTGCGCCACCGCCGCCTCGCTCGCCGCCTGCAGATAGGCCGAGCGCGCCTCGCCCAAATCGATGCTGTCGAGCATCGCCAGTGCCTGGCCCGGTTTCACCCGGTTGCCCAGGCTGGCATTCACCTTGATGATGCGACCCGGCACCCGCGGGGCAACACGAGCAAGCCTGTCCTGGTTGGCCTGGATGGTGGCGGTGACCACGATCTGGTCGGCCTTTTCCTGGAGCTCCAGTTTCTGTACCTTGATGCCCGCTTGATGGATCTCCGCGTCACTCAGATCGAGCAGTTTCCCGGCGGATTTTTCTCCCGGTTTTTCTGACGGGGATTCTTGCGCGCCCTGGTTTGCGGGTTCCGTTTTTCCGGAGACGTTTTTCTCCGGTGCCGGTTTGTCGCCGCACCCTGCAAGTAAAGTTGCCGACAGGCTGCCGGCCAGGAGCAGCGATGCCAGTTGTTTCAGGCCGCGTCTTTGTTGGCTGTGTGAGTTTTCCATGTCATGAGTTCCTGAATTCTTGAATGTCTTGTTCAGCGCGTGGCGGGCGTGGACTGCCAGCCCGCCGCCGCCTCCAGCGCCACTTGGGTCAGGCGCAAGTCGGTGCGGGCGTCGAGCAGGTCGCGCTGCCCGTCCAGCACCTGGCGGTTGACCAGTAACAGTTGCAGCAGGCCGATTTCGCCTGCGCGAAAGGAAATGGCGGAGAGACGCCGGTTTTCCTGCAGGCTGGGCAGCACCGATTCCTTGAGCCGATCTACCCGTACTTTGAGGTTGGTGAATCGTTCCCACAGGGCGATTACCTGGGCGCGCACGTCGCGGTTCGTGGCTTCGCGCTCGATCCGGGTCTGGGTGAGTTCCGTGGTCGCCCGCCCGATGCCGCCCGCGTTCCGGCGGAACAGGGGAAGCGGCAGGGAAGCACTCAAGCCGACGATCTTTTCGCGGGCATCGAATGGCCCCTCCCGCCCGGTGCTGAGTCCAACCGTGACGTCCGGGTAGCGTGTCGCGCGCTCAAGGTCGAGGCGGCTCTTCGCCGCCTGTTCCCGATGGCCTAGCGCCTGCAGGACGGGCCGGCCTGCAGCAGCGTTCAGCAGGTCTTCCAGGGAGTAGGGGACGGCGGCCGGATCAAGGGCGCCCTGTACCTGCGGCAGCTCATCAGGTGGCAGTTGCAGCAAAGCGGCCAGCTCCGCGCGCGCCTGGACGAGTTGCTCATGCAGCAGCGCCACTTGGTTGCGCGCCCGTTCCGCTTCCACGCGGGCGAGGTTGCCGTCGAGCCGGCTGTCCTCTCCCACAGCGACCCGCTTGCCGACGGCCTTGGCGGCGTCCTCGATGAGATTGAGCGTCGATTCCTCGGTCTGGATGCGCGACTGCAGGCTCAGCACCCGCACGAAGCGGCTCTCCACCTCGCCACGTACCTGCCGCCGGGTTTCCGCGATCACCTTCCGGGTCGCGGCCAGCGATTGCTCGGCTGCGACCCGCCGGTCGCCTTGCTGGCCCGCGACCTCGAAGGTCTGGGCGAGTCCTACGTTCCACTCGCGGTTGACCTGGGTGGGATTCGAGATCTGCGGGACTTCCTTGCGGCGCCGTTCCATCGAGACCTGCGGGTTGTTCCACAGTGGCGCGCGTGCATCGCGCAGTTCGCCTTCGGCCGCGGGGACGGCGGCCTGGGCCGCGCGCAGCGTCGGATTGGCCTCCTCGGCGCGCTGCCACGCGGCTTCCAGGGTCAATGCCGGGGGGGCTGCAAACGTGGCAGGGGACAATAAAAACCAGAACAACGATGCCACGGTTGCATGGCACGCCGGCCGCAACCCGCTCCGGGCGTTGCGGCATAAAAATGAAAACCTCATGCTCATTCCTTTCCAAGGCGAACACGACACCCAGCCGAAGGCGGATGCGTCTTCGCAACACAAAAATCAATGCGTTTGGAAACTAGGAGATGAGTCGCGGCGGCCGGAAAAGGCCTTCGTGGGCAGGTTCGGGAATGAACCGGGAGTTGTGGGAGGAGTAGCCTTCGACGGGCTCTGAAGACAAGCTTGGCGCCTGGCCGAACAGCCCGAGGAAATGCCCCACTTCGTGGCACCAGTGGGTACATACCGCCTTGGCTTTAGGAAACTCGCCATGACCATGGCCCGCTTGCAGGGATGGCTGCATCATCTCCGCCGGGCCGGTTTCTTGCCCGGCGAAAAACGCATCGGCCACCGCGGCGCGGTTGAACGTCCAGCCGGCCGCATTGATCAGCAAGGTGACCAGCAGGAAATACAGGAGTCGGCGTGCGGCTGCGGGATGCATGTTGCTATCTTATCTGCTTGCGTTCTTTGTGTGGCTGTTTTCTTGATTGCCCACTGTGGCGTAGGGGAATAGCTTGGCACTCTTATGGCATCCTCGTTTAAGTGATGCGCGATCCGGGTGAGGTAGGGGACCAACCCTTCAACACCCGGACCGTCCAAGGCGCCCTGGCTTAATCCCAATCCCACATGTCGTGGCCGTAACCGTAGCCGCGCTGCATGCGCTGCATCCTTTCCCGCTGTTCCTTGGTCAGAACGGCGTTCATCCGTTTCTGCGCATCGGCCCGGGCATTGAAGACCTGACGCTCGAGGTCGGTGGTTTTCCGGTACGCCTGGTCGAGCGCGGCGGGGTCCGCGCCGGAGGAATACATGTCCTGCAGCTTTCGTCTTTCCTCGAAAATCTGCTGCATCAGGGGCGCTTCTTTTTTGGCGAGATCGTCGCGAATCTTGTCGATCTTTTCAGCCTGCTCCTTCGTCAGGTCGGGTCCCCCGGAATAAGGACCTCCATATCCATAGCCACCCATCATTCCAGGACCCATGCCATAGCCACCCATCATTCCGGGTCCCATGCCATAGCCGCCCATCATTCCAGGACCCATGCCATAGCCGCCCATCATTCCGGGTCCCATGCCATAGCCACCCATCATTCCAGGACCCATGCCATAGCCACCCATCATTCCAGGACCCATCATCATTCCGCACCCATAGCCCTGGCAAGGGTATAGCGCTTGCTGCGCAAAAGCCGCGGGGGCCGTGAGCGAAAGCACTGTTAGTCCAGCCAACACGATCTTTTTCATGCTGTTTCTCCTTCGGTGATCCAGTGACACGTAACGCCCACGCAAGCATGGGCACCTAGCCACGCTTCAAGTCGTCGCGTTTCTCGATAAATTCCTCGCGATCGATTTCTCCCCGAGCATATCGTTCTTCCAGCACGTCCAGCGCTCCTTGCCTGCCATCGCGGGCGCCCGGGTTCGGACGACGGATACCGTCCCCGAAAAAATATTTGAGCCCCAGCGCGATGAGCAGGATCGGCACCAGCCAAAACAGAATCATGCCGAACCACCCCCATCCCCAACCCATGCCGTATTCCCACATCGTGCAGATCTCCAGAGCTTGGTTCCGCCGCACACGCTATTTTTGGTCCGCGCTGTGCCGCTGCAAAAAATCGACGATCTCGTTAGTCGTCGTCTCGTCCGGGACGATTTTCCCCATCGCGGTCATGTTGCTGCGCATCCGGCCGACCACCGCCGGCCACTCCCGCGCGATGTGTTGCCGCGGATCCGGCAGCGCGTGGCATTGGACGCACGTCGCGCTAAATGCCCGACCCTCCCGTGTGTTCAGGTCCGGAAATTCGCCTGCATCGATGGGCTTCTGGGCATGCCTCTGCAAATATCCCAGCAGGATCTCCAACTGCACCGGATCGGGAGCCGCAACGCCCATCATCCCTCCCATCATCTGCATGCGCATGTTCATCCGGCCCAGCACCTGGGGCCATTCCGAGGCGGTATGCAGGCCTGGACCCGGCAGGTTGTGACATTGCATGCAGAACTGCTGCAGCAGGCGCGCCCCTGACGAATCGGACTCGGGCAGGCGGGCGGGGTCCATCCCGGGAGGCAGCGTGCCCCCCATCATCCGTTGCATCATGTTCCGGTGCATGCCCATTCCACCCATCATCCCCATCCCACCAGCCAGGATCGTCGGTTCGCTGGAAGCAAGCTCGCCTGCGGATGCCGCAATCGGGGCAGCCAGGCACGCCGCAACGGCTGCGCCCAGCGCCAGGATCGAAGCCCCTTTGCCTATCTGCATGATGTCTTCACTCTTACAGGGCCTGCATGACCCGCTCCAGCTTTTGCCTAACCTCGCCGGCCAATTGATGCACTTCCGCCTTGTTCACCAGATCCAGCACTGCGTTTGGATCCATGAATTCCACCTGCACCTTGCCCGCATCGTCCTGGCGCACCACCACGTTACAGGGCAGCAGGAGGCCGATCGAGGGCTCGGCGACGAGCGCCCGGTGCGCCAGCGGCGGATTGCACGCGCCGAGGATTCGGTAGGGCGGCATATCCTGATTGAGCTTCTTCTTCAGGGTCGCCGCCACGTCGATGTCCGTGAGCACGCCGAAGCCTTCCTTCTGCAGTTCCTGGATGACCTTCTCGATTGCTGCGTCGAACGACGAGGCGACTGTCTTGCCAAAACCGTACTGGGTGGTGCTCATGCGTTTACTCCTTAGTGAAAAAACAAGAACAGTTCAGGTCCTGAGCATGCGCAGGCCGCTTGCGATCACCACGAACTCGCTGATCTCGTGCGCGAGGACCGCGACCGGCAGGGTGAAATAACCGCTCACCGCGCCGGCGATGAGCGAGCCGATCACCACCACGGACAGCGCCAGGTTTTGCAGCACCACACCCCAGGTGCGGCGGCTGAAGCGGATGAGGTAGGGCAGGCGCGCCAAGTTGTCGCTCATGAGGGCCACATCGGCCGTTTCCAGGGCGACATCGGTGCCGGCGGCCCCCATGGCGACGCCCACGTGGGCGGCGGCGAGCGCCGGTGCGTCGTTCACCCCGTCGCCCACCATCAACACCTTGCCGTAGCGGGCCTCCAGTTCGGCGACCTTGCGCGTCTTGTCCTCGGGAGTGAGCTCGGCGTGCACCTCGTCCACACCCACCTGTTCGGCAATGGCGGCGGCGGCAAGCGGATTGTCGCCGGTCAGCATCACCACCCGCTCGATCCCGGCGCGCTTCAGTTCGGCGATGGCGCTTGCCGCCTCGGGGCGCAACGGGTCGCTGATTGCGAACAAGGCCTGGATTGAAGAATCGGTCCCGAGCATCACCACGGTCTTGCCCTGGCTTTGCAGGCGTTGAACCTGGTCCATCGCGTCGGCAAGCGGAACAGCCAGGTTGGCGAATAGTTTGGGGCTGCCAATGTAGAACCGCCGACCGCCCACTAACCCTTGGGCACCGGCGCCCGTTAGGGAGCGGAAATCCTCGGCGTGCACCGGTTCGAGGCCAGCCGCGTGGGCGCGGCGCACGATGGCCTGAGCCAAGGGATGCTGCGAGCGTGATTCCAGGGCCGCGGCGGTCTCCAGCACCTCACGCTCGCCGTGCCCCCAGAACACGCGCACGTCAGTGACCTCCGGGCGGCCGATGGTGAGCGTGCCCGTCTTGTCGAGCGCCACGACCTTCACCCGTGCCAGATTCTCCAGATGGACGCCACCCTTGATGAGCAGGCCGTTGCGGCCAGCGGTGCCCAGGGCCGCGACCAGGGTGATCGGGATCGAGATCACCAGGGCGCAGGGCGCCGCGGCCACGACGAAAACGGTGGCGCGGGTCAGCCATTCCGCCCAGGGCAAGCCAAAGAGCGGCGGCAGGAGGGCGATAGCCACGCCAACTGCCAGCACGGCGGGGCTGTAGCGCTTGCCGAAGCGCTCGATGAAGCGCTGGCTGCGCCCCTTGCTGGCTTGCGCCGCTTCCACGAGGTGGATGATGCGGGAGAGGGTGTTGTCCGCGAACGCCTTGGTCGCGCGCACCGTCAGAGCGCCTTCCCCGTTGATGCTGGCCGCGAATACCTTGCCGCCCGGGGATTTCTCCACGGGAACCGATTCTCCCGTCACCGGCGCCTGGTTGACCGCGGAATGGCCGTCGATCACGTCGCCGTCGGTGGCAACCGACTCGCCCGGCAGGACGATGAAGGTATCTTCCACCCGTAACTGTTCGACGGGGATGCGCGACTCCCGGCCGTCCCGGCGCACCAAGGCGGTCTTCGGCGCCAAGTCCATCAGCGCGCGCACGGCATGACGCGTGCGCTCCGCGGTGTAACCCTCCGCCGCCTCGGAGATCGAATACAGGAAAACCAGCGTGGCGGCTTCCAGCCACTGTCCCATCACGCCGGCGACAAGGGCCGCGACGGACATCAGCAGTTCGATGCCGACTTCGCGCTCCTTGACCAGTTCCTCGAGCGCCTCGCGGCCGAAGTAATAACCACCGATAAGGACCGCAGCCACATATAGCAGGACTGCGGCGGCGTGGGGCAGCCCCAGGTAGCCTCCAATAAAGCCCAGCGCGAGCAGAACGCCGGCAGTGGACGACGTCACGACCTGCGGGTTTTTCCACGGCGGCGGCATTGCCATTCCAGGCGCAGACAGAGACGCGGAACACGAGCACGCCATCACTCGCCTCCCGCCGCCAGTTCGGGCGTCTGGATGCCGATGCGGCAGCGGCCGTCTTCCCGCAGGCACATTCGCTGGCGGAAGCGCTCGACATCGCGAGCAAAGCCCCCATCGACGTCCGGCAGCACCTGGAGCGCCTCATATAAGCGGTCGAGATAGGGGATGCCCTCAACCAGTCGGTGATAGACCCAGCGGCCTTCCTTTACCGCAGACAGCAAACCCGCCTGCCGCAGCACCTTAACGTGGCGCGAGAGCTTGTACTGGGGCTCCAGGAGACTATCCACCAATTCGCAAAGGCAGGCCTCCTCGTCTGTCTCGGCCAATAGCCGGACGATCCGGACTCTGGTCGGATCGGCGAGTGCCTGAAATATTTCCTGGGGTTTTACCTGAACTGTATGCATAGATGCATGATAATGCATGTATGCATACAGTTCAAAATAGGATTTAGATACTGTGAACGATCGACTTATAACCGGCGCTTACGAGTACTGCGAACACGTCCACCCATGTGGTCTTCCGTTCGAACCAGTGGCGACAACTAAGGCAACAAGAATTCGGGGGTATCCCATCGATCAACGGCCGATACACCCCCACTCAATCATTAGGAATCCCCTGTATGGACTTACTACAGATATTGATCCTCGCCATTGTTCAGGGTGCGGCAGAACTCTTGCCGGTCTCGAGTTCGGCTCATGTGATCGTGGCCGAGAAGTTGATGGGGCTGGACCCCACCGTGCCAGAGATGACGCTGTTGCTGGTGATGCTGCATACCGGCACGATGTTCGCGGTCATCGTCTACTTCTGGAAGTCCTGGCATACCACTTACTTTTCTTCAGCCCAGGCATTTCGCACCAACGCGCTTCGTGTAGTGGTCGCGACGATAGCGACCGGTGCAGTGGGACTGGCCCTGCTGCAACTGATCAAGCACGTGGTCGCTGGCAACGTGCCCGGATTTGAAATTGAACATCTGTTTGGCAACGCCAGGTTGATGGCTGCCGCGCTGGCCGCAGCCGGTGTGCTGATCATCGTATCGTCGCGTTTCCCCGAGCGCACGGACAATGATGATTTGTCGCTGCGCAGCGCGGCATGGATCGGCGCAGTGCAGGGCCTGTGTCTGCCGTTTCGGGGCTTCTCCCGTTCGGGCGCCACCATCTCGACCGGCTTCGCCTTGGGCGTAGGCCGCCGACGAGCAGAAGAGTTCAGTTTCGCGCTGGCGGTGGTGCTGACCCCCGCAGTGATCGTCAAGGAAGCGTATCGACTTTACCAGGCGCAGGGCGCTGCCATGGCCGTGCATGCAGGCGGGCTCATGCAACTCGTTGGCCCGAGTTTGATCGGCATGGTATTGAGCTTCCTGGCGGGATTGGTGGCGCTACGCTGGCTGTCGCGCTGGCTGGAACAGGGCCGTTGGCATTTTTTTGGCGCCTACTGCCTGTTGGCCTCCCTGGCGGTGCTTTGGGTGGGGTAAATCTTGCCAGCGATTCTGATGCGGCCATCAAACGAAACTCAACCCAGTAAGAACAACCTTCTTGGTTCGAGGTAGGGCAGCCGCCAGCCCAATAAACTAACAGTGATCTGGAGGGTGTCGAACTGGTCAGCCGCACAGCTGGATTCCTGGTCAACGGCTGGTGTACGACTGCGAAGCAGACCCGATTACAGCATGATGCCACCGACAGCTAGGGCCGATTATGCAAAGTGAAATGTGATAACGAACTGGAAACGCCGATGCGCAGAGGATGGAGTAGTCCATTGTGAACTTTGCATAATCACCAAGCTATAAGGTTGGACACTACGAGCAAGGTGGACGATAACGATGGAGCTTGGCTGGCGTTCACAAAGCAAAAGGATAGGACTTCACACCGGCAGGTCAGTATGGCCGGGGATACACCAAGATCTGCTGCAGAGTGATGCGGCTCATAACCGACCGCTGTGCGTGACATCGCAGTTCAGATCACAAGCGAAATTATGCCAAGCGTTCCTCGCCGTCAGTTGGCGCAAGGCCGCGCCCAGAAAGCGTTCTGAAATTGCCGTCTTGTAACCATAAACGGATAGCCGATGTCCGCTTTGTGAAATGTGGCCTAATGGTCCTCTGACAAGAAGCGGACATTTGCATCGTTCCATCACGTAGGTAAAGTGATACGAAACCGCGTCGCTTCGTTGGTGGAGGTGACGGAAATTGAGCCGCCATGCGCGCTAACGATGGATTTGACAATTGCCAGGCCCAGGCCGGCGCCATCGCCCTTGCGTTGACGCGAAGGGTCGACGCGGTAGAAGCGGTCGAACAGTCTTGGCAGGTGCTCTTCCGGGATTTTCGTGCCGGGGTTCTCGACGGATAAGATGGCTTTATCCGCGTCGCTTTGTAAGAACACCCGCATGGTTTGCCCGGGCGGAGTGTGCCGTATGGCGTTCGATATTAGGTTACTGAGCGCGCGTCGTAACATCAGCCGATCGCCGGAGGCGGTAGCAGACCCTGTCTGGGTCAGCGAAACAGCGCGTTCTTCTGCCCAAGCCTCGAAATAGTCAAACAGGTCCTGTGTCTCATTGGCCAGATTTACCTTTTCCACGCCCGGTTTGATAAGGCGGTTGTCGGTCTGGGCAAGGTAGAGCATGTCGCCGACCATCTGGGCCATGCGTTCATATTCCTCCAGGCTGGAATAAAGAATTTCCTTGTACTCATCCTTGCCGCGTGCGCTGGAGAGTGCCACCTGTGTCTGGGTCATCAGATTAGAGATGGGGGTGCGCAGTTCGTGTGCGATGTTGGCAGAAAACTCGCTGAGGCGTCGGAAGGAGTCATCCAGGCGAGTCAGCATGGCGTTAAACGCGGTCGCAAGAGGCTTGAGTTCAGTAGGCAAGCCTGTAGTCGGCAGACGATCCGACAGGCGCTCGGCGGAAACGCCCGCCACCATGTCGGTGACCTCGCGCAAGGGGGCAAGTCCCCATCGGGTGGCTATCCAGCCCAGGCCGGCTGTGGCGAAAGTGGCCAGGGTGATGGCAATGGCCAAGACCGACTTGAACTTGTTCATGAAGCGCTCATGGTGCTCGATGTCCTGCGCCACGACCACGGTGTAGTGCGTGTCGCCGCCAGCGCTGATCGTCACAGCCATGCTGCGGAAACTTCTCCCCGCCTGTGCCCATTCCTGCAGAGCGCCTGGCGCACAGCCTTTGGACTGGATTTGGCAGTCTTGCAACAGCGGGCGCGGGAAATCAGTCCCCGACGTAGCGAACCAGATTCCTCCCGCCGCATCCGTCACGACCACCGCAAGACCCGGGTGTCCGACCAACGCGTCGTCCAGTTGCCGAGGCAGTAGGTCTAAGCGCTTCTGGCTATAGGCATGTTTGAACAAATTCTGGATGAGTTCCAGCTTGCCCGTGAGTTCGACCCGATCCTCTTCCTTGAGATGGCGTTCCACCACTTGCGTCAAGAAGAACCCTGTTGTCAACAATACCAGGGAGGCTGCAGCGGCAAAAAGCAGGCTGATACGCGTGGTCAGTGACAAGGTTTTCATGCGGTGTTGCCTTCCTGGGGAGGCTCCAGCACGTAGCCCATCCCGCGCACGGTATGGATGAGCTTGTGATCGAAACCCTCGTCGATCTTGACACGCAGCCGGCGCACAGCGACATCGATCACATTGGTGTCGGAGTCAAAGTTCATATCCCAGACCTGTGACGCAATCAGGCTGCGCGGCAACACCTCACCCTGTCGGCGCAGGAACAATTCGAGCAAAGCAAATTCCTTGGCCGTGAGTTCGATCTTGTTGCCTGCCCGCATGGCGCGCCGTCGCAGCAAATCCAGTTCCAAATCGGCCGCCTTGAGGACGGTGGATTCCAGGCTGGAATGTCCCCGTCGTACCAGGCTGCGTACCCGGGCCAGCAGTTCGGAAAAGGCAAAGGGTTTCACCAGATAATCGTCGGCCCCCAATTCCAGCCCCTTGACCCGGTCCTCAACCTGGTCGCGCGCGGTCAGGAACAGCACCGGCATTTCAACCCCGGCGCGGCGCACACCTTCGAGCACCTGCCAGCCATTGAGACCGGGAAGCATCACATCCAGGATCAACAGGTCGTAGTGGCCAATTTGTGCGAGTTCCAGCCCCTCCCATCCATCGCGAGCCAGATCCGTAACGAAGCCCGCCTCGGTGAGGCCTTGCTTCAGGTAATCACCTGTTTTGGGTTCGTCTTCGACGATGAGTATTTTCATGGATGGGGCGTCCGGGCGGATGCAAGCATCCTGCCACAGCTCACACACTGCGTGGAGCGCATTACAGATTTGTAATTTATCTGTCAGTTTGATGTTGGGCGCGTGCCTGCAATATGCGGGCATTGCCTGGATGGGCAAAACCTTATTTCAGAATGGAGAGCAGCCCTACATGAAACCTCTTGCCTCACATTACCTGTCGGTTCCGGATTTGCCGCGCCGCCGATTCGTTCAGGGACTTGCTGCGGGGGGCATCCTGCTCGGCCTGCCGGCGATCATCAAGCCGGCCTGGGCAGGCACGGTCGGTACCACGACAGGTGGCGCTCCGGTACTCGGCGGCACGGAATTTGATCTCACGATTGCGGAAACGCCGGTCAATTTCACCGGCGCACAGCGCATCGCCACCACCATCAATGGTTCGCTTCCCGCGCCCACGCTGCGCTGGCGGGAGGGAGATACCGTGACCATTCGGGTTACCAACCGGCTCCCGGTTGCCAGCTCCATCCACTGGCACGGCATCCTCCTGCCATTTCAAATGGACGGTGTGCCGGGGATCAGCTACAAGGGTATTGCCCCGGGGGAGACCTTCACCTATCGCTTCAAGGTGCAGCAGACTGGCACCTACTGGTATCACTCGCATTCAGGCATGCAGGAGCAGACCGGCATGTATGGCACCATCGTCATTGAGCCGGCTGGCGGCGAGACGATCCGTGCCGATCGTGACTATGTGGTGCAGTTGTCGGACTGGACCGACGAAGACCCGATGCGGGTCTTTGCCAAGCTCAAGACGCAGAGCGACTACTACAACTTCAACCAACCCACGGTGGTCGACTTCTTCCGCGACGTCGCCAGGGTGGGACTGTCGACCGCGCTCGACAAGCGTCGCATGTGGAACCAGATGCGCATGAGTCCGACCGATCTCGCCGACGTCTCAGGCTATACCTACACCTATCTGATGAACGGCACGACTCCGGCTGGCAACTGGACCGGGCTGTTCCGTCCAGGCGAAACAGTGCGGCTGCGCTTCGTCAACAGTGGTGCGATGACCTTCTTCGACGTTCGCATACCGGGGCTCAAGATGACTGTGGTCCAGGCCGACGGCCAGGACGTCGATCCGGTGACGGTGGATGAGATTCGCATCGGTGTGGCCGAAACCTACGACGTGATCGTCACGCCAAAGGATGAGGCCTACACGATCTTCGCCCAGTCGATGGACCGTACCGGCTACGCGCGCGCCACGCTGGCGCCGCGTGCCGGCATGGCGGCGGCGGTGCCCGCGCTGGACAAACCGCAGCCGCTTGAAATGGAGGACATGATGGGCGACATGACTGGCGTGGCGCGCGCGCACCATGCCAGGACTGAATACGGCCCGAGCGTGGACATGCGCGTGGACACGCCCCGCACCGACCTCGACGACCCGGGCGTGGGCCTGCGCGACAACGGCCGTCGCGTCCTGACCTATGCCGACCTGCACACGGTCGGCGGGCCCCTTGATCCGCGGGGTGCCGAGCGCGAGATCGAACTGCATCTCACCGGCAACATGGAGCGTTACACGTGGTCGATCGACGGAGTCGAATTTGGCAGATCGACACCTGTGCACTTCCGTCACAACGAGCGCCTGCGCGTGGTATTCGTCAACGACACCATGATGACCCATCCCATGCACCTGCACGGCATGTGGAGCGAGTTGGAAAGCCCTGACGGGCGCTTCCAGGTGCGCAAGCACACCATTGCCGTACAGCCGGCTCAGCGCGTGAGCTTCCTTGTCACCGCCGACGCCCTGGGCCGGTGGGCCTGGCATTGCCACCTGCTCCTGCATATGGATGCCGGCATGTTCCGTGAAGTGGTGGTGGCGTAAGCCCGGCAAATGAAAATCAGAGGACATACGATGGTGAACAAGCAGATCAAGACTATTGCCCTTGCCGCGATGTTGGCATTGGGGATCTCGCCCGCCTGGGCACAAGACCCGGGAGCCCAGGGAATGGCAGCCGGAGGGACGGAGGCGATGCCAGGCATGGCCCAGGGCAAGATGGATCACGGCACCATGACGGGAATGGGGCAGGGCGACATGTCGGGCCCGGCGCAGGACATGGGGCAGGACATGAGCAATATGAGTTCCGGCGGCAGTATGGACTCCGGTTCGATGGACATGCAGGGTGGCCCGGCGCCAGTCGACGCACGCGACCCGCACGCCTATTCCGGCGGCTATACGCTTGAGTCGGGGCCCTATGCACGTCCTGGCCCGCGTGAGCTGCGCATGGCTGATGAACACAACTTCGGCGCATTGCTGATCGATCGACTGGAGCGTGTCTATACCGACAATGGCGACTCAACGGCCTATGACGCGCAGGCCTGGTTTGGCCGCGATTACGATCGCCTGGTGCTCAAGGCCGAGGGCGACGTAGCGCGGGGCCGTCTGCAGGATGCCCGCACCGAAGCGCTCTGGGGGCATGCGGTGGCCACGTTCTGGGATACGCAACTCGGCGCGCGCTGGGACAGTGGTGTGGGGCCGGACCGTGGCTGGCTGGCGTTCGGCATTCAGGGGCTGGCGCCCTACTGGTTCAACGTCGATGCAACCGCCTATGCGGGAAACGGCGGACGGACTTCGCTGCGCTTGGGCGCGGAGTATGAACTGCTGCTGACGCAAAAGCTCATCTTGCAGCCGCGCGTCGAAATGAATCTGTATGGAAAGCAGGACACGGCGAGAGAGATCGGTAGTGGCCTCTCCGACGCCACCGCCGGACTGCGTCTGCGTTATGAATTCACGCGTCAGATTGCTCCCTATGTCGGAGTCGAATGGGCGCGTAAGTTCGGGGGGACGGCGGATTTCGTACGTGCCGCAGGTGAAGACACCCAGAATACGCAGCTTGTCGCGGGACTGCGCTTCTGGTTTTGACTTTCGATTGTTCACCCGGGCCGGCACGGGGAATTTGCTTGCTTGATGCCCGGTCATTATGTGGCCAGGCATCAAGGGCAGTATCGAGGTAAACGTGAGGTAATGCGCGAGCCGGTTTCAGCAACGCAACATAAAGAGGAAACACAATCATGATCAAGAAAAGCATACTTGGGTTAGGCCTGTTCGGAATTGTTGGAACGGGCGTGGTGGGAATCGCGCATGCCGTACCGGACGGCGCGGTTGCGCCCATCCATCTCGCCGCTGCAGACACCGCGGAGACATCGACCGTGTCCGCTATTGGCGTGGTGCAGCAGACCCGTCCGGAACAGGGCAAGGTCAAGATCAGCCATGAGGCCATTCCGGCGCTGGACTGGCCACCGATGACCATGTTCTTCCGCGTCAAGGACAAGGCGGTGCTGGAGGGCATCGCCGCCGGCGACAAGGTGCGCTTCGAGCTGGAGAAGGGCGCTACGGGACTGGAAATCACACGCATGGAAAAGATGGCCAAGTGAGTGGACGTCGCCGAACCCGTTGTTTGGCCGCGGCCGATCTGGCTCGCGCCGACGGCGAGAGGACGGGCGTGACGTGCCGGGTTGCCCGCGTGCGTTTCTAGTTCGATTGACTATCCCGGCAAGCGAGATACGACGGGGGATGGACACAGGCTAAATTCTCCTTCGAGGTGTATACAGCGAGTTGTCCCCGCCGATGAACCCATTTTCGGCGGTTTTTTTACGTGGTTTCAGAGGAGAAACCAGATGAAACGTTTTTTGATGGGGGCGCTGACCACGCTGGCGATTGGCGTAGCACTCGGCGCTGCGGCCGTTTATTCCGGCTTGTTCGATGTGGCGGCTGATAGGCCGCACAGCCGGTTCGTGTATCACATGATCGAGACGGCACGCGAACGCTCCATCGATCGCCATGCGCGTGATCTTGCGGTACCTGGTAACCTGGCCGACACGGAGCGCGTTCGCCGTGGAGCGGGAAATTACGCTGCCATGTGTGCGGAGTGCCATCTAGCGCCTGGTAAGGCCGATTCTGAAATTCGAATGGGTTTGTATCCGCAACCTCCCGACCTGACACGCCATGAAGACGAGGGGGCTGCAGATATGGCCGCGCGCCACTTCTGGATCATCAAACACGGCATCAAGGCATCCGGTATGCCGGCCTGGTCCAAGGGCGGGATCGAGGACGAAGCTGTCTGGGACATAGTGGCTTTCATTCAGAAAATGCCCACGCTCTCAGCAGAGCAATATGTTGCGCTAGTTGAGTCGAGTGAAGGCCATTCGCATGGCGGGCTGTCTCCTGCGGAAGACAGGCACGTTGATAGCGCGCACATTCCATCGGCGGGAAATGAAGACAGCCATGAACACGCACATGCTGCCAGTCACGAACACTGATTCTGAATATTCAGAATCGCGGCCACGGCAACACGTTCTAAGCACTAATCAATGGCCTCTGGATCGCCACGTCACTTCGCTCCTCGCGATAACCGAATAAATCAGCGTCTCCCTAAGGAAGCCCTGAATAAGTCGTCACCCCGGCGGTGCGTGGTTGTTACAGCTTTAGCTGTTTACAACCACTGCCTACCCTTTATGGGTGAAGGCCGGGTTCCAGTTGTTTGATTTGACTGGATTCCGGCGTACGCCGGAATGACGATTACGGACTTTTTCAGGGGCACGCTAAGGAAATACAGATTTGTTCGCAAAGTTGCGGCGCCGCATCAGCCGGTACGCAGCCGGAATCACGAAAAGGGACAGCAGTGGCGCAGTAATCATGCCGCCCACCATGGGCGCGGCGATGCGGCTCATGATTTCGCTGCCGGTGCCGCTGCCCCATAGAATGGGCAGAAGACCGGCAATGATGACCGCCACGGTCATGGCCTTGGGCCGTACGCGCAGCACCGCCCCTTCCCGAATGGCATCGAGCAGGGCCACGCTGGTCTCGTTTCCGTCGTCGATTCGACTGTGCCAGGCCTGCTTCAGGTACAGCAGCATGATCACGCCGAACTCGGCCGAAACGCCGGCCAAGGCAATGAACCCGACGCCGGTGGCAACCGACAGGTTGTAGCCAAGCAGGTACAGAAACCACACTCCGCCGGTGAGTGCGAAGGGTAGCGTGACCATGATGAGCAAGGCTTCGTCGAAGCGCCTGAAGGTGAGATACAGGAGCACGAAGATGATCAGCAAGGTGGCCGGCACGACCAGCTCCAGACGCGCATTGGCCCGTTCCATGAATTCGAACTGCCCCGAGTAGGCCAGACTCATTCCGGGTTCGAGCTTGACCTCGTGCGCCACGGTGGTGCGCAGGTCCGCCACGATCGAAGCCAGGTCGCGTCCGCGTACGTCCACATACACCCAGCCCGAGGGGCGCGCGTTTTCGCTCTTGAGCATGGGCGGGCCATCCGACACCCTGACCCGCGCCACCATGCCCAGTGTGATCTGGCTGCCCCGCGGGGTCACGATCGGGAGCTGCGACAGCCTGCTGACGGTGTCGCGCCATTCGCGTGGGTAACGCAGATTAATGGGATAGCGCGCCAGGCCTTCGACCGTCTCGCCGATGTTCTCGCCGCCAACGAGCCCGGACACGACCGATTGCACATCGGCGATATTGAGTCCGTAGCGGGCAGCCGCGGCGCGATCGATATCAACATCGACATAGCGGCCGCCGGTGAGCCGCTCGGCCAGTGCGGATGAGACGCCGGGCACCGTCTTGGCGACTTTCTCAACTTGCTGCGCGATGCGGTCAATGTCTGCCAGATTGCTCCCCGAGATCTTGACGCCGATGGGGCTCTTGATCCCGGTGGCCAGCATGTCGATGCGATTGCGGATCGGCGGAACCCAGATGTTGGCGAGCCCTGGTACCTTGACCGCGCGATCCAGCTCCTCGACCAGCTTGTCTGCGGTCATTCCCGGTCGCCACTGGCCGTGTGGCTTGAACTGGATGGTGGTCTCGAACATCTCCAGCGGTGCCGGGTCGGTGGCGGTCTCGGCGCGACCTGCCTTGCCGAACACACGCGCCACTTCGGGCACGGTCTTGATCATCCTGTCCGTCTGTTGCAACAACTCGCTGGCTTTTTGCGCCGATAGCCCTGGCAGTGCCGACGGCATATAGAGCAGATCGCCTTCATCCAGCGGCGGCAGAAACTCGCCGCCGAGCCGGCTGACCGGCCAGGCCGCGGTGAGGAACAGCAACGCGGCCACCGCGAGCGTCGTCTTCGGCCGCGCCAGCACGGCATCCAGCAGTGGCCGGTAGGCAGCGATGAGCCAGCGATTCAGCGGGTTGCGCGCTTCATCCGGCAGCTTGCCACGTATCCAGTATCCCATCAGCACGGGAACCAGGGTCACCGACAGGCCGGCGGCGGCAGCCATGGAGTATGTTTTGGTGATTGCGAGCGGACCGAACAGCCGGCCCTCCTGCGCTTCCAGCATGAACACCGGCACGAAGGAAATGGTGATGATCAGAAGCGAGAAGAACAGTGCGGGGCCGACCTCGACGGCGGACTCGGTCATGACCCGCCAGTGCGCTTCGCCCTGGAGAGACTGGCCGGGATGTTCTCGCTTCCACGCCTCGACATGCTTGTGGGCGTTTTCGATCATGACGATGGCCGCATCCACCATCGCGCCGATGGCGATCGCGATGCCGCCCAGCGACATGATGTTCGCGTTCACGCCCTGGTAGCGCATGGCGATGAACGCCGTCAGCACGCCCAGCGGCAACGAGACGATGGCCACCAGCGACGAGCGCACATGCCACAGGAACAGCGCGCATACCAGCGCGACGACGATGAATTCTTCGATGAGTTTGTGGCTGAGGTTTTCCACCGCGCGGTCGATCAGCTTGCTGCGGTCGTAGGTCGTGACGATTTCCACGCCCTTCGGCAGGCTGGCCTTGAGCTGTTCCAGCTTGGCGTGCACCGCCGCGAGGGTTTCGCGCGCATTCTTGCCGCTGCGCAGAATGACCACGCCGCCCACCGTTTCGCCCTGGCCATCCAGCTCCGCGATGCCGCGCCGCATTTCCGGCCCCAGTTGGATGGTCGCCACGTCGCCGAGCAGGACCGGCACGCCGTTCGCCAGCCTGAGCGGGATGGCCCGGAAGTCGGCGAGCGATTTGAGGTAGCCGCTGGCGCGCACCATCAGCTCGGCTTCGCCGAGCGTCAGCACCGACCCGCCGCTCTCCTGATTCGCCTTGCCGATGGCGTCCTTTACTTCGGCTTGCGTGATGCCGAAGGCGGCAAGCTTCACCGGATCGAGCACGACCTGATACTGCTTGACCATGCCGCCCACCGTGGCCACTTCGGCCACGTTCGGCAGGGCCTTGAGCTCGAATTTCAGGAACCAGTCCTGCAAGGCGCGCAGCTGTGCCAGATCATGGCGCCCGGTCTTGTCGACGAGCGCGTATTCGTAGATCCACCCCACGCCGGTGGCGTCCGGGCCCAGGCTCGAGCGGGCCGTGGCCGGCAAGCGCGACTGGATCTGGTTGAGGTATTCCAGCACGCGCGAACGCGCCCAGTACAGGTCGGTACCGTCCTCGAACAGCACATAGACGAAGCTGTCGCCGAAGAAGGAGAAACCGCGCACCGTCTTGGCTCCCGGCACCGACAGCATGGTGGTGGCCAGCGGGTAGGTGACCTGGTTCTCCACGATCTGCGGCGCCTGGCCGGGATAACTGGTGCGGATGATGACCTGCACGTCGGAGAGATCGGGCAAGGCATCGACCGGCGTCGTCTTGACCGACCAGATTCCCCAGGCGGTGAGGAACAGCGTGCCCAGCAGCACCAGAATGCGATTGGCAACCGACCAGCGAATCAGCTTGGCGATCATTGCCCGCCTCCTGCCCGCTCGATGCGTTCGACGACCAGCCCGTCGTCGGTCTGGCGCACGCCGACGCGCACCCGATCCCCCACCTTCAGACCCTTGGCGAGTTGGGGATTGGCAAGCGGGAACGCCATGGTCATGCCGGGCATCGATAGCGTCTTGAAGGGGCCGTGCGCGAGCGTCACGCTCGTGCCGGACAATTCCTTGATGACGGCATCGGCTTCGTGTAGCGCAACCGGTGCCGGCATCGCTTCGGCCGACTCGGAAGTGCTTGAGATAATCCCCTGCAGACTCGCTTCTGAATCAATCAGAAACTGGCCGCTGGCGACGATTTTCTGGCCTTCGCCGAGACCGGACACAATCACCGTGTCGGTACCGGACTCGGGGCCAAGGACGACCTCGACCGGGCGATAGCGTCCTTCTGCTTCGGCCACGATGACCAGCGCGCGGCGTCCGGTGCGGATCACCGCTTCGGTCGGCACTAGCAGCGCCGATTCGCCGACCGCTCCTTTGAGGCTGACCTGGGCCGTCAAGCCCGGCCGCAGGCGTCCGTCCTTGTTGGGTAGTTCAACCCGAACCCTGAGCGCACGCGCGGCATCGTTCAATGTCGGCAATAACGCAGTGACACGACCCTGTACCGGCTTGCCCGGAAAGGCGGCAAATTTTGCTTCGGCGGATTGCCCGATCAGAACGGCCCCGGCCTGGGCTTCCGGCACCGACACATCGAGCCACACCGTGCTGATGCCGTTGACGCGTGCCAGCGTCTGTCCCGCCATCAGCGTCATGCCGGGGCGCACGTCGAGCGTCTGGATCACGCCGGCACGCGGGGCGGTGATCGATATGCGATTTCTGACCTTGCCGGTTTGAACCACTGCCCGTATCAGACTTTCGGGCATGCCGCCCAGCAGCATTCGCTCGCGCGCCGCATCTTCCAGCGGCGCGTCGCCCACGGCCTTGAGCGCCAGATACTCCTGTTGCAACGCAGCCCATTCCGGCACCAGCAGTTCGGCGATGAAGGCACCGGATCCGACCACATCATTGGGTGCCAGTCTGGCCACGCGTTCCACGAATCCACCTGTGCGCGCTTGCACGATGGCAATATCGCGCTCGTTGAAGTTGACAATTCCGGTCGCCACCACGTTCAAATCCAGCGGGGCGCGCGTGACCGTGGCCAGGCGAACGCCAAGGTTCTGCGCCACACCCGGATCGATCTTCACGGTCGAGGCATCGCCGCCTTCGTCGGCATATTTCGGCACTAGTTGCATGTCCATGAAGGGCGACTTGCCGGGCTTGTCGAATTTTTGCGTGGGAACCATCGGGTCGTACCAGTACAGCACGCTGCGGCCGTCTTTCGCTGCGGTGGCAGGCATAACCTTCTCGTCCGCCGGCACATGGTTTCTTTCCCACCACAAGCCAGCCGCCGCGCCAACGGCGAGCAGCGCAATCACGGTGAAGAGAACCAGCGCTGTTTTATTAATCGTTTGGCGGCTCATTGTTTTTCTCCGGACAAAGTGGGTTCGCCATAGGCGTAATGAAGGCGGGCAGCCACCTCCTTGCGCTCGCCTTCGAGCGCGATGGCCATGAGTTCGGCATCAATGCGTTCGCGCCGCGCCATCACCAGATTGACGAGTTCGCCTTTGCCACCGCGCCAGTCAGCCAAAGCCAGATTCACTTTCTCGCCGGCCAGCGGCAGCAACACCTCGCGCTGTCGCCTGACGGCCTTGTCGAGGCGCTGGTACTCGGCAAAATCCGCTTCCAGCATCGACGCATGTTCGCGCATCACCGCTTCGCGTTCGGCGTCGAGTCCTTCTCGTTCGGCAAGCCTGGCAGCAATTTTCGGGTCCTGCCGGGTGGCGGCAAACACCGGCAGATCAAAACTCACCTGCACAGTGGCCATGTCGCCGAATTGCGCGCCGCGCTTCTGGTACGCCAGCTCCAGCGCCCAGTCCGGCTTCTTGTCCGCGCGAGCTTCGGCTACTTCGGCGTCCAGCACTTGTGCCTTGGGATCAAATATCGCCAGTTCCGGATGCCGGTGCAGCGCATGGGCCAGCGCATCATGGGCGATTGGCCAGTCGGGCGCGGCGCCCTCCAGTGGCGCATCCGCGCGTGGGCCTACCCAGCGTTTGAGCGCAGCGATGGATTGCTGGCGGCGCGCGACGAGTTCATCTCGCCGCGCGTCGATCATTGCAGCCTCCTGGCGCGCAGACACTGCCTCCATCGCACTGCCCTTGCCCCCGGCTATGCGTGCACGCACCGCAGCATCGAACAGGCGGTTCTCGCCGTACAGCCCATCGATGAACGCGAGCTGGTGTTCGACCGTATCGCGCGCAATCCATGCTGCCGCCGTTTCCCGCAACACGGTGAGGCGGGTAATGCGGATTTGCGCTTCGCTCAGCGCAATCCGCCCACGCGCAACTTCAACGCGTGCGCCGCGCTTGGCATTATTGGGAAATTCCTGCATGACGCCGATGCGTTGCATGGTCATCGGTTCGCTGGACAGGCTGAAACGATCAACGCCCTCGACGGGTACGTTATCGAGCCCCAAGGTCAGTTTGGGATCGGGCAACTCGCCAGCTGGAATGGCCGCTTGCCGGGCAGCATCGACCTGCGCTGATTCTGCCCGGAGCGTGGGTGTTTCCCGCACGGCCAACGCCAGTGCGGCATTGAAAGAGAGCGGCTCGGCGAACGCCGTGCTGACGAGGCTCGCCAGCCCCAGCAGCGTAGTCACGCAGCACAACGGGAACCGACTCAAGCGGTCGGCTGATTGGGAAATACGCATGTTTCCAACTCCTTACGCGACAGCGCACATCAAGCAGGCCAAATCAGGCTTGATGGCGCCAGATATCCGCACTGACGTCTGATCAAACAGACGCAGCGCAGCACTCGGCACAAGAAATCAGAGTTGGGTGGGTGGCCGCCAGGTGGCGGCAGGATCAAAGGAAAACGTGATGTCCGCAAAGCGCGGGAAACGAACGGAAGACGCTGGGTTCTGGGGTAAAACTCCCTGTTCCATAATCGGGAAAAACTGTCCCATCGATTGGCAGGGTTGGGCAGGCTTGCAGGGCTTACCGGTTTTTGCAGCGGTTTTTGCGTCGTTGCAGCAATCGTGCATTGCACCCGCATCCGTCATATTCATCGTGGCGGACTCCATCGGACAATGCCTCTTGGGAAGCGCCAAGTTCGCGTATCCCTGAATGGGAAGCGCAACAGAAAGCAAAATGAATAGAAATGTCCGAATTAGGCGCATGGCTGAAATCTAATGTGAACCGCTCTGCCACGCAAGCAATATTTGGTCCGTTGGTAAGAATCTATTATTAAGCCATGCGACATGACGCGAGGGTGACAAATTTGTAATCCGTAAGTCAGGCTGGTGTAGGCAACCGTCTTCCATACTGCAGTCATTCTCAGGCAAGGGGTCCGTGTGAAGACTGCATTTCTCCAATTCCTTCTGATCGGGAGCTTCGCGACCTCGGCGCTGGCTGCCTCCGAGGCCCCCATAGTGGATGTTTACAAGAGCCCCTCGTGCGGCTGTTGCGGCAAATGGGTGGACCACATGAGAGCCAACGGATTCACCGTACGCAGCCACGACACCAACGACGTAGTGCAGCAGAAATACCGGCTCGGCGTGCCGTATGGCTACGGTTCTTGCCACACTGCCGAGGTCAACGGCTATCTGGTGGAAGGCCACGTACCGGCCAGGGACGTCAGGCGCCTGCTGAAAGAAAAGCCCACGGCCCGCGGCTTGGTGGTGCCCGCCATGCCCATGGGTTCGCCTGGCATGGAGCAGGGCAACCGCAAGGATCACTATGACGTTCTGCTCGTGAACCAGGATGGGACTACCCAAACCTATACCCGTTACTGAATCCGTCGGACATGCAGGAGATTGATCGTGAAACTTGTCCTGAATTTGCTGCTGACATCGACTATGGCTCTGGTGACCACCGCCATGGCCGGACAGCTAGCCATGCCCCCAGTTTTCACCGTTCAGTCGGATCCCGAGACGGTGCTGCGGGCCTATCCCCTTGGCCTTATTACCAAGCAGGACGCCTTCAGCCATCACGGCAAGGCGATCCGTACTGTGATCCTGCCCAACGGCAAGGAAGGCTGGGTGTACGAAGTGGGAATCAAGGAAGCCCGGACTTACGAGCATCCGACAAAGGAAAAGCATACCGTCTATGAAAGCGAACCGGGGAACGGTGTGCGCACCTATACCTTGGAGTTCGATAGCAAGGGGGTGGTCATCGACGTGCTTTACAACGAGCAAGGACGACACGACGGCCTCACTGCCCTGCAGGTCCAGCGCAGGATTCGCGGCCAGGCGCCAGGCAAGCATTGACGGGCTCGGTATCGAGGAATCCGGAGTGTGCAGCTCGAATTTTGCATGAAGAAGGAGATTTTCATGAACGTCAAGATTGTTGCGACCAAGAGTTGCAGTCACTGCCTGAATTTGCAGCACGAACTCAATGAGCTTGGCATTCCATTCGAGGTGCTGTTTGTGGAGGAGCATCCCGACGTGGTCGTAACCCACAGCATTCGCCACTCCCCGAACCTCCTCGTGAACGACGAGATCATTTTTCGGGGGCAACCCACACCCATTGAATTACGGCAATTCTTCAACAGGGTCTGATCGGTCGATCAACAAAGGAGGTTGGGCGATGCGAGATACCATGGATAAGGTCCGCTACTGTCTGGCTTGCGCAGCATTTGTCAGTCTTTCAGCAACCGCCAGCGAGCTCAACCAAGGTCAGCTGGTCTACAACGGAACGTGCATCGCATGCCATGGCAGCGATGGAACCGGCAGTCTCCCTGGCGTCCCAGACTTGACCGGGAAAACCGGGCCTCTATCGCAAGACGATGCGGTCCTGCTCGGGCGCATGGCTGACGGTTTCCAGTCGACCGGCTCATCCCTGGCGATGCCTCCTAAGGGCGGGAATCCCGCCTTGACCGACGCGGATTTGAAGGCCGTCCTGAAGTACATGCGTAATGAGTTCCAATAAGAACCGCAAACAAGGAGAAATGCCAAATGAATGCAAAGAAACTTGTTCTGGCGCTGCTGTGTCTTGGTGGCGGGACCTTCGCCATGGCAGCGCCGATTGCATACATTCCATTAGGCTCGGCCAATCAGGTGATTGCCGTTGATGCGGCAAACGACAAGATCATCCGCAGCTATTCCGGGGTGGAGAATCCTCATGGGTTGGTGGCGACGCCCGATGGCGACTATCTGGTTGCGGGAAGCCTGAAGGAGACTCCGGTCCCCGAAGGCGCGCCATCGGATACGCCCAACAGCAAACTGTATGTGATCCATCCCGAGCACGGCCATGTCATGGCCGAGATCCCGGTGTCTGGTTGGACGCACCATGAAGCCGTGACGCCTGACGGCAAATATGTGATTTCCACGCATCCGACGCGTGGCGGAATCAGCGTCGTCGACGTGATCAACAACAAGGTTTACAAGACAATCAAGACCGGCCCCTCGCCGAATTACACGCTGGTGACGAAGGACGGTAAACGTGCCTATGTGAGCAACAGCGGCAACGGCACCCTCAGCGAGATCGATCTCGCCAAATGGGAGGTGACCCGTTCACTTGAGGCCGGGCCAACGCCCGAGCATCTGGTCTTTTCCCCCGACGAAAAAACGATCTACGTGTCCAACGACCGTGCTGGAACGGTTTCCGTTGTATCGGTCAAGGAAGGCAAAGTCGAGACGACCTACAAGATCGGGAAGCGAGTACACGGTCTGGACATCGGTGACGACGGAAAAACGCTTTTCATCAGCAGCCGCTCGGATGACAAGCTGGTGGCCCTCGACACCCAAACCGGCGAACAGCGCGTCCTGACGCTTTCTCCGGAGCCCTACCATCTCGACAAGATCCCGGGAACCGGAAAAGTGTATGTCTCCAGCAGCAAGGCGCCAAAAATATGGGTGGTGGACCAGAAGACGTTTACGGTGGTCGGCACGATTCCACTCCCGGGAGGTGAGGGTCATCAGACGGCAGTGGTTCCATAAAGAATTCACTAGGTGAAATGGTTGCCGGCAAATACTACGAGGCGCATGGAAACGGTAGAACCTATCCGTTTCAATTTCGAATCGAAATTGCCAGTGCTTCGAAAGGCACTGGAGAAGTGATTGGCGGAGCCCCGAAGGGTTTGAAGGTAACACTTCCGGAGTTTCGCTGAAGAATGGCTCCCTTTGGGAGCGTTGGGTTGGGCAATTCTTTTAACTGAAAGGAAAGAGCATGAAACAGCATTCCACTACGTCTACGTTGTTGTCCTCACTGTTTGCAGCCGGCATTCTCGCGTTGGCGCTTCCGGTCAACGCCCAGCAAATGGGGCCGGGGATGATGGGCAATACGGCGCCTGGACCGGGCGTGCAACAAATGTCGGGCTTACAGCACGATATGGCTACCCAGATGATGGGAATGGCCGGAGAAATGGCCAAAGGCAACATGAGTGTTGCGCAGCAGAAGCTGATGGGCGAGCGCATGCGCATGATGGGAACCATGATGGGTGAGATGTCCGGCATGATGGGTCAGGGCATGATGATGAATGCCGATACGCAAAATCGCATGAATCAGATGCGCATGCAGATGGATGGAATGATGCACGGCGGATCGCCCATGACGAAGTGATTGATGGGGTCTGGGCGGGGTCATGTCCCTGAATCGTGTCGATGTTGATCGCTCTGGCGTGATGACGACGACTTATTTCGGCATCACGTCCGAGCGAAGCAACGCTCGGCCCCCATTGCAGAACGCAATTGGAGTTGGATTGTGCTCATAGCCGTTAGTGAGACGAATTGGCCTTATAGATGAATGTTTATTCAGGAGAAAGTTGATGATGGGCGGTTATGGGATGACAGGTGGTTTTGGATTCGGCGGGATTTTCATGATCCTGTGGTGGGTACTCATCATCGCCGGCATTGTGGTGTTGGTGAAATGGTTGGCCGCCACTTTCGGTGCAGGGGGGCGGAGCGGCGGTGGCAGCACAGCGCTGGACGTCCTCAAGGAGCGTTATGCGCGTGGCGAGATCGACGAACAGGAGTTTCAGAAGAGAAAGCGAGACTTGACTCAATAGCGAGGAAGTCCGCGGGCATGAAGGCTACGGCTTTGAAACAGTTCTGAGAAAGCAAAAGATAATGAATCGTAAAAATGGATTCTGGATCGCTTTGTGGGTGGTTCTTGTCGTCATTACGGGATTCCTCGCATTTGGCTATGGACCCGGCGGCATGGGTTACGGGCCGCCGCATGGCTGGGGCCGGATGGGCACATGGGGCGATGCTTATCGTGAAGACGGTGCGCAGGGTTGGTATGGCATGGGACCCGGAATAATGGGTGGATCGGGGTATGGAATGCAGCCAGGGGCAGGTGGCGGATACGGGCCAGGGATGATGGGCCAGTATGGCGGTGGCATGCCATGGATGGGCGCGGGTATGGGGCCTGGCATGGCTGGAAGTTACACCATGATGCCTTGGGCTCCTCCTGGCCTGACGTCTGAACAAGTGCAGAAGATTGGCCAGCTGCAGACCGAGTCGGCGGCGCGCAATCGCGGCCTCATGCAGCAGGCTTGGGAGGTGCAGGCCCGTCTCAATGGACTCTATACAGCAGACAAGCGGGACTGGAATGAGATTCGCACCGCTTCGCGGACCTTGTTTGACCTGCAGCGCCAGCAAATGGACGCGATGATCGACATGCAGCAGAAAATCGATGGCCTGCTGACCGATAGCCAGCGCCAGGAAATTTCGCGTGCCTGGCGCGGCTATGGGTGGATGGGAGCGAATTGATGTGATTGGGGGCATGTCGCTAGGCATGTCGAGAGCTCATGAGTGAAACTCAGAAAATAGGAACGACGGGCAAAGGACCATTCGATGTCTCCCGGAAAATCCCGCTTGCGCCCGTCGTGGCGGAGAAGCTGCAGGAAGCAGTCCGACAGCTTGCTGCTCTCAATCCGCTTATTGATGTACGCGTCGACCGGCGTGGCCAGTTGCGGGTTTCCTATGATTCCTCGCATGTCGGTATGCATGATATCGAGGCGTTACTCGACAAAGCAGGTATCGCGCGCCCGCCCGGTGCCTGGTGGAGGTTGAAGTCGGCGTGGTACCGCTTTCTGGACCAGAATGCCCACGCCAACGCCCATTCCCAAGGGGACGCATGCTGCAACCGTCCCCCTTCGGCGCCCGGTAGAAGTGGCGACGCAGGCAAGATGGGATGAACAGAATGTTCAACCAGGGGCCAATCGAGCAGGGCAATATGGAGAGACGTTCATGGAAGAACACATTGACCATCAGGGCCCGCATGGCATGACGCATTCGTCCCCAGAACATGGCGAACACGCCGCTCCCATGCACGAACATCACGCAGGGCGCGGTGGCCATCATGACCACCATGCCCACATGGTGGCCGACTTCCGCAAGCGCTTCTGGATTTCCCTGGTCCTCACCTTGCCCATTCTGGCCTTGTCTCCTGGTTTGTGGAGCATGCTCGGGCTGGGCGTGCCGCTGACGTTCCGCGGCGACCACTATGTGCTGTTCGGTTTCTCCAGCGTCGTTTTCTTCTATGGCGGCTGGCCGTTCCTGAAGGGATTCGGTGAAGAATTGCGCAAGCGCCAGCCCGGCATGATGACGCTGATCGCGGTGGCGATCAGTGCCGCGTATTTTTACTCCAGCGCCGTCACCTTCGGCCTGTCCGGCATGGGCTTCTACTGGGAGCTGGCCACCCTGATCGACATCATGCTGCTTGGCCACTGGATCGAGATGAAGTCGGTACTGGGGGCTTCCGGCGCACTCGAGGCGCTGGTGCGGCTGCTGCCATCCGAGGCGCACCGCCTGCAAGCGGATGGAAACACAGAGGATGTTTCAGTCGACGACATCACGCCCGGCGACAGGCTCTTGGTGAAGCCGGGCGAACGGGTGCCGACCGACGGCATCATCATTTCTGGCCAGACCAGTCTGGACGAATCCATGCTCACCGGGGAATCGAAACCGGTGGAAAAAGGCGAGGGAGCCGAGGCCATCGGCGGTTCAGTCAACGGCGAAGGCGCGATTACCCTAGAAGTCAAGAAAACCGGCGGGCAGACTTATCTGGCACAGGTGATGGACATGGTGAGTCGGGCTCAGGAGTCGCGCTCGCGTACTCAGGACCTGGCCAATCGTGCCGCGGTGTGGTTGACCGCCATCGCCCTCGGTGGCGGCTTCGCCACGCTGTTCGTGTGGCTGGCGCTGGGACGGGATTTCGCTTTTGCCATGGAACGCGCCGTCACCGTGATGGTGATCGCCTGCCCCCATGCTCTTGGACTCGCCGTGCCGCTCGTCGTCGCGGTGAGCACCAGCATGGCCGCATCCCACGGCTTGCTTATCCGCGACCGTGCGGCGTTCGAGCGGGCCCGCAATCTGGGCGCCGTGGTGTTCGACAAGACCGGCACCTTGACCGAAGGGCGTTTCGGGGTAAGCGACATCGTGCCGCTGGGCACTCTGGACGAGGCCGCCTGCCTGCGCTTGGCGGCCGCACTGGAGAACCAGTCGGAGCACCCCATTGCAACGGGTATCGTGCGCATGGCGAAGGAGCGTCAGGTGGAGTGGCCGCAGGCGGACAATTTCACCAACCTGACGGGCCGGGGTGCGCAAGCCACGGTCGAAGGCCGGGACGTGAAAGTGGTGAGCCCCGGCTATCTGCGGGAACAAGGCATCCGGGTGGCACATCCCAGGCTGGAGGCATTGGCCGCCGAGGGCAAGACCACCATCTTCCTGCTGGTAGACGGCGCTGCCGCCGCCGTGTTTGGCCTGGCCGACGTGGTGCGTCCGGAATCGAAAGCCGCCATTGCGCAACTCAAGGCCATGGGCATCCAATGCATGATGCTCACCGGCGATTCGCAAGCTGTGGCGCAAACGGTTTCGAAGCAGCTGGGCCTGGACGATTTCTTCGCCGAAGTGCTGCCGGAACAGAAGGCGCTGAAAATCCGCGAAGTGAAGGCGCGCGGCCTCACCGTGGCGATGGTCGGTGACGGCGTGAACGATGCGCCGGCGCTGGTGGAATCGGATCTCGGCGTTGCGATCGGCGCGGGCACCGATGTGGCCATCGAGGCGGCCGACATCGTGCTGGTGAGCAACAATCCGCAGGATGTCGCGGCGATTCTCGGGCTCTCGCGCAAAACCTACGGCAAGATGATCCAGAACCTGATCTGGGCCACCGGTTACAACACCTTTGCAATCCCGCTTGCAGCCGGGGTCGCGGCCTATTGGGGGCTGCTGATGACCCCGGCAGTGGGGGCGGTGTTCATGTCGGCCAGCACGGTCATCGTGGCGATCAATGCCAAGCTGCTGGGGCGCGGCGGCATGGTCCCTTCCGTAGCGGAGCATGACGGATACACAGGAGGACAGCATGGACGACACCATTGAAGACCCTGTCTGCGGTATGCAAGTCAGCCGGGATTCCTTTGCCATGGAGCATTTGGGCATCCATTACGCCTTCTGCTCGCAGCAGTGTCAGGATCGGTTCAAGGCGAACCCGCATCTTTATATCGGTGTTCCAGGCAAGCAGGCACCCAAACAGAAGGGCCTTGAAGTCATCAAGCAACGGCGTTTCCGCCTGGAACAGCCGTTGACCGATGAGGAGGTGGCCATCCTTGCCAAAGAGTTGGGTGCTATGATGGGCATCCAGTCCATGGAAGTTACTGGCGACACCCTTTCCATCACCTATGACTTGTTGCAGGCGACCGCCGAACAGATTGAAGCGCGCATCGGAGAAGTCGGGGGGCTGCTCGGAACAGGATGGGCAGAGCGTTTGCAGCGCGGCTTTGTCCATTACGTTGAGGAATGTGAGGCAGGCAATCTGGAAGTCACGCCGCATCGAGGGCATCACTAGACTGCGTTGTGTGCCGACGTCTTGGCCCTAACACCAACTGTAGGCAGGGAGACTCGGTACGAAGATTGTCTGCGTCAAAGCAGGGAGGCAGGAGTCGGCCCGTCCACCCTAGAGCCAGAAGGCTGAAGTGGACTACCCCGGGTTCAGTAGGCATTCCGGGCCTATGCATCGCCTCGAAAGCCAGCAGACTTTGATCTGCTCTATACATGTTTTCTCCATCAGCCGGGCAGTTGCTGGCTGCGTCGCAACGGCCGATGTAAATGCGATACTGTGATGGTGACCTTCCCGGGATCTATCGAAAACTCACCCAAGCGTAGGTGGGCGTATCCCGATCGTGCCTGTGCGGTGTCGCTGTGAATCACTCCTTCCTGGACTTCCTGAATCCCCGATCCCGCGACATGAACGCTTCAAGCATATGCGGGATCAATGTCGCAACCTCAACCGGCTCGCCATAGGTCTGAGCATGCAGCGCGGCGTAGCGCTCCAGCTCTGTCTTCAACACCACGCTCAAGATGATGGTCATCTTTACCGTCTCGGTCTTCGGCAGCGGCCCCAGCCGCAGCAGCTTGCTGGTGGACTCAGTCATTGCGACGCTCCCCTCTGGAAGAACAGCGGCTGGTACGGCCGCAGGATCAGATCCTTGTTCACCATGACCCGCACCGGGAAACCGGGCCGGATGGTGAGCGTCGGCTGGATACTCACGTTGCGTTTGGTGACTTCCTGGCCGACCTGGTTCACGGTGTCCTGCGCGCTCTGGCGAACGGCGATGGTGACGCTACCGGTGCCGCCGTTGTTGCTGGGTGCTGCCAGCTCGGCACCGACTCCAAGCAGCGTGGACAACGCCGCACCTGCAAGGATGCGATCCCAATGCCAATCGACGCCATCCTCCAGCCCGGCATAGCCCGCCGGGTCGATGCCGGGCAATCGGTCGAGCGAAATCGACGAAGTATCGGGCAGGATCAGCCGCGTCCACACTAGCAGCACGCGCCGCTGACCGAATGAAACCTGACTGTCGTAGCGGCCGATCAGCCGCGAGCCCTGCGGAATCAGCAGGAAACGACCCGTAGCCGTATCGTAGACCGCTTCCGTCACATTGGCGATGACCTGCCCCGGCAGGTCGGAATTGATCCCCGTCACCAGCGCCGCCGGAATAATGGTGCCCGCCATCACCTGGTAGGGCGAGGACGGGGGGTGCAGGCTGGCCGAATTGCCGGTGACACTGTCGCCCTCATTGGCGACGAAGGCCTGTTTATGCGCCTGCTGGTTCTGCACCGCCGTCGGATCGGCAGGCTGTGTGGATACCGCTGCCATCGGATTGAACGGCTGATTGCCCGAGACGGACTCGGGCATGGCCATACTCGCAGTGGGCGACGGTGATGCCTTCACCGCACTGCTGCTCCGAAAGAACACGGCAGCGCGTGCTGCCTCCTCGGCATCGCCTGGCTGCGCCATGTGCCCGGACTGCGCGGGATGGGTGTACCCGCCGGTGTTGGCATTGTGCTGCGCATGCACGATGGCGGGCCCCAGGTCACCCGGCAACGGCTCGCCCAATACAGGTGCTAGTTTTGGTGGGAGCGGCAGCTTGGAATAGTCCGTTGGCAACTGGTCGAGGTGATCGGTATGCGCGACGCGATCCACGTTGTACAGCTCGGTGGCGTGATTGCGATCACGTTGGTGCGGTTGCAAGGACCATAGCGTAGCCCCCAGGATGATCGCGCCCAGTGTTCCCGCGAGCACGACCAGCATGCGCCGGTTGAGCCGCGTGACCGGACGCGGCGGCGCGCGCAAACTCAAGGTGTCCGGGTCGACCTTATTCGTCCCGTCGGGTGGAGATTGTGGCGTGGCTGGCGTGCTCATGTTCAATGACTCCGCGCCGTGCTGACCACGCCATCGGTGCGCTCGATGCGCACCACAGCGGCCTTGTCCGTGCCCAGCCGCAACTCAGCCGCACCGAACAGCCGATCCACCACGTAGTAGGGAGAACGGAAGCGGTAGTTGACGAGCTGGCCATCGCCCTGCTGCCCGATCACGAACAGCGGCGGCAGCTCGCCCTGCGCGATGCCGGCGGGGAACTGGATATAGACGCGCTCGCCATCATCGAACGCACGCAGCGGTTTCCACGGCGGACTGTCGCCGGTGATCGCGTAGCGGAACCTGATCTGTTGCAGCGACAAGCCCGAGTCCACCGGCGCCGCCGCTTGGGCCATCTGCGCCCGTTTCTGTAACGCCAGCATGCGGTCCTTCGGGTAATCCCACGAGACGGAGGCCATCCACGCCTGCGGCGTCGACGACAGTTCGAGCAGGTAGGTACGGCGGTTGGTGGTGATGACCAGATTGGTCTTCAAGCCGACGCGCGTGGGCTTCACGAGTATGTTCACGCGCAGACTGGCACCTGCGCCGCTGGTCGTGTCGCCCACGATCCAGCGCACCGTGTCGCCGGCCGAAACGGTCACCAGTTCCTCGCCCTGCTGCAAGGTGATGACGGTGACACGACCGGGACTCGTATAGAGCTGATACAGCGCGCCATCGCTGTAGGGCCAGACCTGGATCGCGTTGATGTAGCCCTCTCGGCTCGGTGGCACGCGCGCTTCGTCGTTGGCGCGCGCCACATCGGCCTTCCCGTCGGGTGGTTCGGCGACCGGCTTGTCCTCGGGCGTATTACCCAAAGGTTTCAACTGCCCGGGTAGCGGCAGGGGTTTGGGTACTTCGACCACCTCGATGGGCTTGGGCGGCTCCGGCAGCGCGTGCGCCGCGATGGGGTCGTCCAGCGTGATGTCCGGCGGCGGTTTGCCGTGCGTGGCGCAGCCGGTGAGAGTTGCCAGGGTGGCACTCAGGATCAGTGGCAATAGGGAATGACGGATTGGGGTTTTCATGGATGTGGGGTTCCTTCGGTTGCGTCGTATTCACGGCTCCAGGACAGGCCGTTGACATAAATGCCCAGCGGGTTCTTGCGCAGCTGCGCTTCGGTGCGCGGCGGTTGCAGCACGATGGACAGCACAGCCGTCCAGCGCTCGGTGCCAGAGAGCGAACCATTCACATAGGTGCGCTCGATCCAGCGCACCTGGAACGACGACGGGCTGGCGCGCACCACGCTGGTGATCTCCACTGCTGTCGAGGCCTGTCCTACGCGCGCGAACGGATCGTTGCTGCGTGCATAGTCGTTCAGCGTGGCCGCGCCTGTATCCGTGGTGTAGGTGTAGGCTTCGAGCCAGTTCTGCCGCACCACGATGGGGTCGATCGACAGCGAGCGCACGTCGGTGAGGAAGCGCGCCAGGTGGTAGGCGATCTGCGCGTCGTTCGGCTTGTACGGCGTGGCCGCTTCGCCGACTGCACGCACCTGACCGCCGGTGGCCACTTCGACCACATAGGGCGTGACGATGGACTGCGCCGAACGCCACACCAGCCCGCCCGCCATCAGCAAGGCGAGCGACAGGCAGCCGAAGGCCATCAGCCGCCAGTTTTTCGCCTGCACGCGCGCACTGCCGATGCGCTGGTCCCAAACCTGCGCGGCGGCCTGATAGGGGGTGACGGGCTCGGGCGTGTCCGAGTAGCGCACCTGCGGTCGTTTGAATCGCATGGACTGATCTCCGTTAGAGTTGATCTTCAAGGGTTCGAATCGTCGCGCAGGCTCGGGCTGGCGCCGCCGCCGCCGTGATCGCCTGAGCGCAGGGTGTGTGCCGCCGTGGTGGCTGCATGGCTCACTTGCTGTTTGCGCCGCATTCGGCTGGCCCAGGCAGGCTCTGCCGCAGGGGGGCTGGCTGCGGCCGTATCGGCCGATTCGATAGCACTGTCTGCCGCCGCAGGCGCAGCGGCCTCCGCGACGAAGTTCGCCACGCGGTCCTTGACCGCTTTTGCACCGGCTGCGACGCGCTGGCCGACCGCACCAGCACCGCTCCTGGCCACATTGGCGAGGCCAGCCCCTGCGGCACGAACACCACCCGACCCGGAAGCCGCAGCACCCGTCTGGTAGGCAGACTTCGCGCCGCTGGCCATCGCGCTGCTTGCACGTCCGGCCGATGCCGCTCCGCCGATGGCGGCGCGTGTCGCACCCGGCACCATGCGTGCACCGGCCGCTACCGCCGCACCCCCGGTGGCAATAGCCGCACCCCCGGCCACCGCCAGACCCGCCGCACCCAGCGCCGTGCCGGCCGCCGCACCGGCGCCGAGCTGCGGTGCGCCTGAAACAAGACCCGTCGCAATCCCCGGCCCGAAGATCCCGAGTCCCAGCATCGCCAGCGAAGCGAGCATGATGGTCAGCGCCAGGTCGATCGAGGGCGCGGTGCCGGGCGGTGTCTGAAACTGTGCAAACAGTCCGGTGCCGATGCCGACGATCACCGCCAGCACCAGTACCTTGATGCCAGACGACACCACATTGCCCAGCACCCGTTCGGCGAGGAACGCGGTCTTGTTCCACAACGCGAACGGCACCAGCACGAAGCCCGCGAGTGTGGTCAGCTTGAATTCGATCAGCGTGACGAAGAGCTGCACCGCGAGCACGAAGAAGCTGACGATCACCACCAGCCAGGCGAGAAACAGCACCGAGATGACATCGAGGTTCGCGAACACCTCGGGGAAGCCCGTCAGGTCGCTGATCTGCGCCATGATCGGTTGTGCCGCATCGACGCCGACCTTGGCCAGATGGCCCGGCTGCAGGAACTGCGCCTGCGTCAGCGTGGAACCCGACGCCACCAGCCCGAGTCCGGCAAACGAATTGAACAGGATGCCGGCCAGGTTGTTGAAGTTGCCGATGATGAACGCGAACGCACCGACATACAGCGTCTTCTTGATCAGCTTGCCGATCACGTCCTCGCCGCCCATGGCCCAGAATAGCCCGGCCAGCGTCATGTCGATCACCACCAGCGTCGCGGTGAGGAATGCCACCTCGCCATGCAGCAGCCCGAAACCCGAGTCGATGTAGTGCGAGAAGACATCGAGGAAGTGGTCGATGACCGACAGATCGTTCATGGCTCAGTCTTTCGGTGCAGACGGTGGCGCGGGCGTGTACGGCGTGCCGTTACCCATGAAGCGCCGCCGCGTGGCTTCGGCAGCCCTGTTGCACAGGGCATCACCCAGCTTGGCGTGGTCGGTCTTGCACTGCGCGCGGACTTCCTTCAGGCGATCAGGATTCGCCATCAGCGATTCGACGGACTCGGCGGGTTCCGGTTTGCCGCACGCGGCCAGCAGCAGGGTGCAGGCGGCGGCGATGAGAAGGGTTTTCAGGATCACGTTTTCTCAATTGCCGTAGTAGTTGACGCTGTATGGCGTATACGGTGTGCCGGTGCCATGGAAGCGGTTGCGCACCTCGGCGGCACGCGCATGCACCGCGACCTGACGCGCCTGTTCGAGGGCGATGGCGCGGTCTTGCGTGATCTGCAGCTGCTGCGCCTGAATCGCCTGCCGGGCTTGCAAGGCGAGTAACTGGTTCGTCGCCTGCGTGGCTTGCAAGGCGCCCACAGCCGACTGGCTGCTGTTCACGAGGGCGGACAAGGTCTGCTCGTCGGAAGCGAAGTTCTGCACCGACTGCGACTGCACCTCGGTCGCGGTGCGTAGCGCCTCAAGTGCGTTCTGCCAACGTTGGCTGGCGTCGAGCGCCATCTGGTTTGCCGGTGTCGAGGCGGTGTAGGCAGCGGGATAGAGCTGCGCAAACTGGGTCTCCATTTGCGTCAGATTCAATGACAGCCCCTGCGCCTGCTGCAGCAGCTGGTTCGTCGCGGACAGCGCAGATTGCAGTTGATTGAGCGCGCTGAAGGGGAGACTGGTCAGGTTCCTCGCCTGATTGGTCAGCATTTGCGCTTCGTTCTGCAGCTGCTGGATCTGGTTGTTGATCTGTTGCAGAGTACGGGCGGCGGTCAGGATGTTCTGCACGAGATTGGCCGGATCGATCACCACCCATTGCGCCTGTGCTGCGGGCATCACGGTCATGAGAATGGCGGCGGTGATGGCAAGCAGGGTTTTTTTCATGACGGATTCTCCTTGGGAACGGACGGGACGAACGGGAACGACGGGATCAGGTCGGCGGCCCAGGCTAGGCCGCGATGGCGCAGCCAGGCGGCGGCGAAGTCCGCAGGCGGCACCGACGCGGAAACGGCGTCGATGTCGCGCTGGTCCTCAGGTCTAGCCGCACCGGCAAACGCCAGCGTCACCGGCCCGAGCCCCAGATCGAAGACCCGATTGCCGAGTCGTGACTGGTAGTAGTAATCGCGCTTGGGCTGGGCCTGCGCCACGATCTCGATCTGCCGCGCATTGAGGCCGAAGCCTTCGTAGATGACGCGAATCTGCGGCTCGGTCGCCTGCGGATTGGGCAGGAAGATGCGGTTCACGCAGCTCTCGATAATGGCGGGCGCAATGCTGGAATCCTTGATGTCCGCCAGCGACTGCGTCGCGAAGATCACCGACACGTTCTTCTTGCGCAGCGTTTTCAGCCACTGGCGGATGCGCGCGGCGAACACCGGGTCGTCGAGGAACAGCCAGGCCTCGTCGAGGATCAACAATGTCGGGGCACCGTCGAGGCGTTCCTCGAAGCGCGCGAACAGGTAGCGCAGTACCGCCAGCGATGCCGCCTTGCTGTGCATCAGTTCTTCCATCTCGTACGCTTGCACGTCGGCGAAACCGAGCCGGTCATGATCGGCATCGAGTAGCTTGCCGTGCGCGCCACCCAGCACATAGGGTTGCAGCGCTTGGCGCAGTGCGTTCGATTGCAGCAGTACGGATAATCCGGTCAGCGTGCGCTGATCGAGCGGCGCGCTGGCGAGACTGTTCAGCGACGACCATACGGACTCCTTCTCGTCCGGCCCGACAACCACGCCTTCGTGAATCAACAGGCCCTGGATCCACTCGGCCGCCCACGCCCGGTAGCTGTCCTGGTCGATGCGGGCCAGCGGCTGGAAGGCGATGGCGCCGTCCGCGCCCAGGTCGTAGTGCTCGCCGCCGAGCCCCAGCACGGTGGCGCGAATCGAACGCCCCATGTCGAAGGCGAAGATGCGCGATCCGGCATAGCGGCGGAACTGCAAGGCCAGCGTCGCGAGCAACACCGATTTGCCCATGCCGATGGGGCCGACCACCAGCGTGTTGCCGACGTCGCCGATGTGCGTGACCAGCCGGAACGGCGTCGCGCCATCGGTGCGCGTCACGATCAGCGGCGGGCCGTCGAGGTGCGCATTACGCTCCTGCCCGGCCCACACGGCGGAGACCGGCATCATGTGCGCGAGGTTCAGGGTCGAGACGATGGGCTGGCGCACGTTGGCATAGGCGTGTCCCGGAATCGATGACAGCCAGGCATCGACCGCATTCAAGGTCTCGGGGATCGTCACGAAGCCACGGCCCTGAATGGTTCGCTCCACCGCGCGCAGCTTCTCGTCGGCAGCGGTCGCGTCGGAGTCGAGCACGGTGACGGTGGCCGTGACGTAGCCGAACGAAACCTGATCGCTGCCCAGTTCCTGCAAAGCGGCATCGGCATCGGACGCCTTGTTCGACGCATCGGAATCGACCAGCTGGCTCTCCTGCTGAAAGATGGTCTCGCGCAGCAGCGCCATGATGTTCTTGCGCTTGGCGAACCACTGGCGGCGCAAGCGTCCCAACTCGCGCTCGGCCTCGGCCTTGTCGAGGCACAAAAAGCGTGTGCTCCAGCGGTAGGCAAAGCCCAAGCGGTTGAGGTCGTCGAGCAGACCCGGCCAGGTCGAGGTCGGGAAGCCACGCACTGACACCACGCGCAGATGTTGGCTCCCGAGCATCGGTGCGAGGCCACCCGTCAATGGCTCATCGGCCAGCAGCGCATCAAGGTGCATCGGCACCTCGGGCACCGCCACCGGATGCCGACGGGTGGATACGCAGGCATGCAGGTAGGTCAGGGTCTGACCATCGTCGAGCCAGGCGATCTCCGGCATCACCCCTTCAAGCAGGCCGAAGACGCGTTCGGTCTCCGACACGAAGCCCTCCAGCCGCTCGCGCCAATCCACGCCTTCGACCTTGCTGTTCTCGTACAGCAGCTTCGCGGCGCGGGCCGTCGATTCCTCGGGTGGCAGGTACAGCAGCGTCAGGTGGTACGCGCTCTCGAAGTGGCTATCGGCCTCCTCGAACGCGGCGCGGCGCTCTTCATCGACCAGCCAGGACAGTGGCTCGGGGAACGTGGAATCCGGATAGTCCGCCGCTTCGCGCCGATCGGCCTCGACGAACAGTGCCCAGCCCGAACCAAGCCGGCGCAGCGCATTGTTCAGCCGCGCCGAGGTCGCGACCAGTTCGCCCTGTGTCGCGCTGTCCAGATCCGGCCCGCGAAAGCGTGCCGTGCGCTGAAACGAACCATCCTTGTTCAACACGACGCCGGGCGCGACCAGTCCGGCCCAGGGCAGCCAGTCGGCCAGTAACGCGGGGCGCTTGCGGTATTCGGCGAGGTGCATCATGGGGTCGTCCTCACACGTCCAGCAACTGCCGGTGCTTGATGTGCCGAGCGAAGACCGCCATGAACTGCGCATCCACTCGCGCGCCCCACACGGCCAGCGAGTGCCCGACGATCCACAGCACCATGCCGGGCAACCAGAGTTGCAGCCCGAGCCCAACGGCCGCGGCCAGCGTGCCGTTGGCAATCGCCACGGTGCGCGGCGCGCCACCCAGCAGAATCGGTTCGGTCAGCGAGCGATGCAGCGGAATCTCGAAGCCATTCGCGAAGCTCGCTGTATTAGTGGTTGGCGCATTCATGCCAGCCGCGTTCATGCGATCACCGCTCCACCCGTGAAGCTGAAGAAGGTCAGGAAGAACGACGATGCGGCGAACGCGATCGACAGGCCGAACACGATCTGCACCAGCTTGCGAAAGCCTCCGCTGGTGTCGCCGAACGCCAGCGTCAAGCCGGTGGTAATGATGATGATCACCGCGATGATCCTGGCCACCGGCCCCTGGATCGAGTCCAGCAGGGATTGCAACGGCGCTTCCCATGGCATGTTCGAGCCTGCGGCGTGTGCGGGAATGGCGATGGCCAGCAACAATGCGGCGAGGGCTACGAACTGCAAGGCAGGTTTTACGGAAATACGTGAAGTCGTCATGACGGTTCTCCAGGGGTTGAGGAAAGGGATGGGAAGAACGGCATCAGCTCGCTACTGAGCTGGTAGCCGTGACTGTCGAAGCCGGTGACACAGGCGATTTCCTGCACGCGGCGTGCATGGCCGCGTCCGGCGATGTAGACGATGACGTTGACCGCTTCCGCGATCAGCGCACGCGGTGGCGTCACCGCGACTTCGAGAATCAGCTGTTCCAGCCGCAGCAGCGCGCCTGCGGTGGAACCGGCATGGACGGTGGCGATGCCGCCTGGATGGCCGGTGCCCCATGCCTTGAGCAGGTCCAGCGCTTCGGCGCCGCGCACTTCACCGACGACGATGCGGTCCGGGCGCAGCCGCAGCGTCGAGCGCACCAGCTCGGCCATGGTCACGACACCCGCGCGGGTGCGCAGCGGGACGTGGTCGCGTGCCGTGCATTGCAGCTCCACCGTGTCCTCCAGCACGATCACGCGGTCACCGATGGCGGCGATTTCGTCGAGCAGGGCGTTCGCCAGCGTCGTCTTTCCGGTGCTGGTGCCGCCTGTGATCAGGATGTTCTGGCGTTCGCGCACCGCGGTGCGCAGGAATGCGGCCTGAACGTTTGTCAGGATGCCGTCGGCCACGTAGGCGTCGAGCCGGATCAGGCCGACCGCGCGCTTACGCATCGCGAAGACCGGCCCCGGCGTCACCGGTGGCAGCGCACCCTCGAAACGTTCGCCCGTCTCCGGCAACTCGGCTGACAGCAGCGGCTTGCCCGCATGCACTTCGGCGCACACATGCGCTGCGACCAGGCGGATGATGCGTTCGCCATCGGTCGGGGTGAGGCGGATGCCCAGCGGTTCGCGGCCGCTGCCCAGCCGGTCCACCCACAGCAAACCGTCCGGGTTCAGCATGACCTCCACTACGTCGGGGTCATCCAAAGCCCTGGCGATGTCTGGCCCCATGGCCGTGCGCAGCATGCGCACGCGACGCTCCTGCGCCAGCGAGACCGACACGTCATGATCACGCAGTACGCAGCTCATGATGGGACTGCTCCTGATTCGTCGTCGGCAGGCGCTTCGCTCGGGTTGGTTTTGTCGTGGGTGAAGAGCTGGCTCTGATCGGGCTGGATTTCCTCGACCACATCCTTGACCAGGCTGCGTCCGCGCAGCAGGTGCCGGCCGAGCTGTTCGATGAACTGCTCGAAGCGCGCACGGCCCTGGGCGCGTGCCGCTTCCTGATGCGCTTCCGGCACCGGCGTGCTGACAATGAGGAAGTAGCGTACATACAGCGCCAGCGTCTCGATCAGGATGTTCTGGTCGCGTTCCAGTTTGTCCAGCTGGCGCGACAGCCGGTCCAGCCGTTTGGCGATGGCGGCCTCGCGCTGGTCGCCGGAATCCGGTGACAGGAACGAAGCCAGCGCGGCGGCGACGATCGATGACTTGGACAAGCCCTTCATGGTCGCCAGTTCGTCGAGCCGCCTGGCGTGCTCGGGTTCGATGAAGAGGTTCAGGCGGGTGCGGCTCATAGCGCGATCCCGTCGTCAGGATCCAGCGCCGCCAGCCGCGCCGTACGTTGCAGGCGCGGATCGAGCTGGGCGGGCAAGGGCAGCGGCAGGTCGTCGTCATCGAGGAGAATCAGATCGTCTGCCGCGTGTTCGGGCTCCGGTGTGACCGAGACTTCGGCCAGTTCCGGCTGCTGCTGGTGACCACCGTCGTCGATGGCCTCACCGTGTGCGGGGAAGATCAGACCAGGAATCGGTGCGTCGGGGATAGCCCGTCCGCTCCAGTCGTCGGACCGTGGCGCCGGACCATCGGCATAGTGACCCAGCGCAAGTTGGGGTGGCGCCTGGATGCGCGTCTTGAAATTCGCATCCAGGTAGTAGCGAATTTTCTGGGCCTTGATTGGTGGATGGCCGGACACCATCACCACCTCGTCATCGGGCGGCAACTGCATGACCTCGCCGGGCGTGAGCAGTGGCCGTGCGGTTTCCTGCCGCGATACCATCAGGTGACCGAGCCACGGTGCCAGCCGGTGGCCCGCGTAGTTGCGCTGTGCACGCAGTTCGGTGGCGGTGCCCAAGGCTTCCGAAATGCGCTTGGCGGTGCGTTCGTCGTTGGTGGCGAACGTGATGCGTACGTGGCAGTTGTCGAGGATAGAATGGTTCTGCCCGTAGGCCTTGTCGATCTGGTTGAGCGACTGCGCGATCAGGAAGGCGCGCAGGCCGTAGCCCGCCATGAAGGCCAGCGCCGACTCGAAGAAATCCAGCCGACCCAGCGCAGGAAACTCGTCCAGCATCAGCAGCAACGTGTGGCGGCGGGCGATGCCATCGCTGCCGTCGAGCGATTCGGTGAGGCGCCGTCCGATCTGGTTGAGGATCAGCCGGATCAACGGCTTGGTGCGGCTGATGTCCGAGGGTGGCACCACCAGGTACAGCGACACCGGATGATCGGCATCGATCAGGTCGGCGATACGCCAGTCGCAGCGTGAGGTCACTTCGGCTACCGTGGGATCGCGGTACAGGCCGAGGAAACTCATCGCAGTGGACAGCACGCCCGAGCGTTCGTTGTCGCTCTTGTTGAGCACCTCGCGTGCGGCTGATGCGACCACGGGATGCGGTGCATCGCCGAGATGGGTTGTGGTCATCATCCGATGCAGCGTCAGCTCGAAGGGTGAGGCCGGATCGGACAGGAAGTTGGCGACGCCGCGCAGCGTCTTGTCCTCGCTGGCGTAGAGCACATGCAGGATCGCGCCGACCAGCAGGGCATGCGAGGTTTTCTCCCAGTGGTTGCGCCGCTCAAGCGCACCTTCTGGGTCGACCAGGATGTCGGCGATGTTCTGCACGTCGCGTACTTCGTGCATGCCGCGCCGCACTTCGAGCAGCGGGTTGTAGGCGGCCGATTTCGCATCGGTCGGGTTGAACAGCAGGCAGTGCGAGAAGCGCGAGCGCCAGCCGGCGGTCAAGTTCCAGTTTTCGCCCTTGATGTCGTGGATGACGGTAGAGCCGGGCCAGGAGAGCAGGGTGGGGATGACCAGGCCTACACCCTTGCCGGAGCGGGTGGGCGCGAAGGCCATCACATGCTCGGGGCCTTCATGGCGAAGGTAGTCGCCGTCCTTGCGGCCGAGGAAAACCCCGACGGGTTCGGTCAGGCCGGAACGCTGGATTTCAGCGGGGAGTGCCCAGCGTGCCGAACCGTAGGTCGTGACCAGCTTGGATTGCCGTGCGCGCCACACCGACATGGCGATGGCCGCAATGGCGCCGGCGAAGCCGCTGCACGCCGCGATGGCACCGCCGCGCAGGAAAATGTCGGGCGCATAGGCGTCGAAGAAGTACCACCATTCGAACAGCCGCCATGGGTGATAGACGGGCGTTCCCAGCAGGTCGAACCACGGCGCACCAAGGCGTAGCTGGTAGCCCAGTTGCGCGGCGGTCCACTGGGTGGCACCCCAGGTTCCCGCGATCACGATCCCGAACACCGCCAGGATCTGACCGAACAGCACACTGGTTCCCTGCATCACGACCTCCTGAATCGCACTCCAAAACAAGACGCGGACGAACACGTGCCGCATGCGTCAGATTGGGTGTCGAATCAGTGCCGGTCAAAGACCGTTATCGGGATAGCGGAGACGGAGAAAACAAGATTTCATGCACCGTAGAAATCGATGGGTCAGTGGCAAAGGGCAGCGCGTTTCGGCGTGTATGGCGGTCCTCCGGAAAAATACATTCGGATGCCAACGAGCAGGCGCACGAACTCGTCTCTATCGGATTCTTCCGATCGAGACGGGATGCGGCGGCGCGATCGCGGGTCAGTCTTGCGGAGCTGGCTGCGGTGTGTACTTGCCTTTGCCGTCACCCATGAAACGTCGGCGGAAGGCCTCGGCCGCGGCGTTGCAAGTGGCATCGCCCATCTTTGAGTGGTCCTCCTTGCACAGACGCCGCACCTCCTTGAGCCGTTCCGGATTGGCGACCAGCGATTCGGCGGTATCCGTGGGGACGGGCTGCCCGCATGCGGTGAGTGCGGCGGCTGTAATAATTATTATGTGCTTCATCTTTTGTCCTCCCAGGCTTTGGCACGATGAAACCCGGCGCGTCATGTTGGGTTGTCGCGTGCCAGTGGTTTGGCCGGATTGGCTCGGTCGATAAAACGACTCAACTGGTCGGATGGATCCACGTCGGGCCGCAGCAAGTAAGTGGTCAGCCTCGGCGAGCGCCCGGCCAATGGGCGCGCGACGACTTCCTGGTGGCGGCATACGGGGAGGTGCGAGGCGCTGGCCAAGCCCAGGCCGTAGCCCGCAGCCACCAGTGTTATCATCAAATCGAGGGTGGCAACATGCTCCGCCACGATGGGTTGCGTATTCGCGGCACGCAATACGCCCTCGATTTGCCGGCAGTAGCCTTCGCAGCTTTCCGGCTGGCACAGCACCAGGGGATATCGCAACACTTCTTCCAGTGGGATGCGTTTGTGCGCCAGCAGCGGATGACGTGCGGGAACGGCGACGACGAGCGCGTCGCTCCATACCGGCTCGGCGATGATGCCTTGACCCACATCGTCGAACTGCGCGAAACCCGCGTCGTACAAACCACTGCGCAAGCCCTTCACCTGCTGCGAGAGCGGTTTTTCAAACAGGCGGATTTCCACCTCCGGTTCTTCTTCCCGGCATTGGGCTAGTACTGCGGCAAGCCGTGGCTGAGCGACGTTATCAGACAGCGCGATACGCAGAATGCCGCGATAGCCGGTGGCGGCCGCTTTGACGCTCGCCTTGGCTTGATCAATTGTTATGAAGACGCGCCGGACATCCTCCAGAAAAACCTGCCCAGCCCAAGTCAGGCGGGTGCTGCGTGTGGTACGCTCGAACAACTGAGCGCTCAGGGCGTGTTCCAGTTCCTTGATAGCGCGCGAGAGCGGCGACTGCTCGATGTGCAGACGTTCGGCCGCGCGGGCGAAGTGGAGTTCTTCGGCCACGGCAACAAAATAGCGGAGGTGTCGCAGCTCCAAGGCTAGGATCCGTTCCAGCTACATCAAGGCAAACGGCTGAATGCCATCGATGGTGGGACTAGGGATTGTCTTCCAAGCGCCCATGATTTGCTCATCCCTGGCGCTCGGGGAAACACTGATTTAAAAATCGCATTGTGGCAATGCATTCAATGGCTTGGGACAATTGCGGCTGAAGCGCAGGGACCTACGTGTCGGTTTCACTCGGTCTGATGGCCTGAATCTTTCCTTATCCAAACCACACCCGTGTGCATAGATCAGTGTCTCCTTAAAGGAACAAACGGTACACCGTATTCTGGCTCTCCTCCAATAATGGGTAGCCGAGCGCCCCGAGAAAATGGCCAAATTCCGCTTGGTCGGTTTGCGGCACCTGCAAGCCGACCAGGATCGAGCCGGAATCGGCACCATGGTGTCGGTAGTGGAACAAGCTGATGTTCCAGTTTGTCGCCAATGTCGAAAGGAACTTCATCAGCGCGCCCGGCCGCTCCGGAAACTCCAAGCGAAACAGGCGCTCATTCTCCGCAAGCGGTGAACGGCCACCGATCATGTAGCGTACATGCAGCTTGGCAAGTTCGTCGCCGGTTAGATCGATGGCCGCGAAACCATGTTCTCTAAACGTCCGGGCGATCTCGGCCGATTCGCCGCGCTGGGAAATCTGCACACCAACGAAAACATGAGCGGTAGATTCATCGGCGATACGGTAATTGAACTCGGTTACGTTGCGCGCGCCGATTAGTTCGCACATGTGTCTGAAGCTACCGCGCGCCTCTGGTATCGTCACTGCGAACAGTGCCTCGCGCTCTTCCCCGACCTCCGCGCGTTCGGCGACGAAGCGCAAGCGATCGAAGTTCATGTTGGCGCCGGAGGTAATCGCAATGAGTGTCTCTCCCACAAGGCCCTCACGCTCCGCGTATCGCTTCATGCCGGCCACGCTTAGCGCGCCCGCAGGCTCAAGCACGCTGCGCGTGTCTAGGAACACGTCTTTGATCGCCGCACACAGCGCGTCGGTATCGACAGTGATCACTTCATCGAGATAGGCCGTGCACAAACGGTACGTTTCTGCTCCGACTAGCTTGACCGCCGTGCTGTCCGAGAACAGGCCGACTTCCGTCAATGCTACACGATGCCCGGTAGCCATCGAACGCGCCATAGCGCTGGAATCAACGGTCTGTACGCCGATCACTTTGATTCCGGGGCGCACGGCTTTTACGTAGGTCGCCACGCCCGCTGCCAGTCCCCCGCCGCCGATCGGTACGAAGATCGTGTGAATCGGCCCTTGGTGCTGTCGGAGAATTTCCATGGCCACCGTACCCTGCCCAGCGATCACCTCTGGATCATCGAAAGGATGAACAAAGGTTAATCCACGCCGCTCTTGCAGTTTCGCCGCGTACGCATAGGCGTCGCTGTATGACTCCCCAGCTTGGATGATCTCGACCGTCGGCCCTCCGTGCAGCCGCACAGCATCGATTTTGACGCGTGGAGTCGTGACCGGCACGACGATAGTGGCAGCGACGTTGAGGCGGGCTGCCGCATAGGCGACCCCTTGGGCATGATTCCCCGCCGAGGCGGTGATGACTCCGCGCGCTAGCACGTCCAGCGGCATGTGCACCATCTTGTTGTACGCCCCTCGAAGCTTGAAAGAGAAGACAGGCTGGTTGTCCTCGCGCTTGAGCAACACGGAATTGCCGACGCGCGCCGAGAGATTGCGCGCTGAGTCGAGGCTGGTCTCGACAGCGACGTCGTAGACCCGTGCCGTGAGGATCTTCTTTACGTAGTCGTTCTGGCTCAATGGTTGTTCCAGTTCTGGTCGAACTGGCGAATCAATTGGAACTAGACATAGATTCACGGTGTTTTCCTTGCGTACGTTTGAGGACGACGTGCTCGCGCTGCTCCCAACACATTGGTTCTGTTCAGCCACCAGGAACGGGAGATAAGTTCGTCGATGTTCTGACCTGCTCAGCTGGCGGAACACACTCGAAACTGCTGGCGAGACGTCGGTCTCCCGCGCCGTTATAGTGCAGAGACGCTGGATAAACGCACGCCGGGCGTTCGAAGCGGACACCTGCCTCCGGCCTGTCATCGGCATATTTTGTGGCGACGAAGTGCGTGGGCCTCTTGCCGTGCTCGACCCAGGCCTGCAGGGCACTGATCACGTCGCGGTCAGGGCTATATTGTGTGGGAGGGGAGGAGCCGCCCAGCGTTGTTGGTCCTGGTCCGAAGCCGCAATGCCCCATGCCGGGCACCATGACTAAAAGCAGAGACTGCTGGGCCTTGGCTACGCCACCTTTACGCGCCGCGACGGCATTGAAATAGTCGATCGGGCGGGTCGGGGCATTCGTGGCATCGGCCCATCCCTGCGTTATGATCAGCTTTCCGCCACGTGCGGTGAAAGCTGAGATATCGGGGTTCGTAGCATTGACGATTGACGAGAGGCCTTTATCGACCCGCGACGCGTCCGCGCCAAAGTCGAACGTCGTCCAGTCCCACTCCGGATTTCCGAACACCGCGCTGGCCAGCAAAGGTTGAGCGTAGTAGACCGCGAGATGGCTTTGAATCGCCTCCCAGCCGCTTTCGCTACCAGGCGCAAAACCTGGGTAGATCACCTCCCCGGTCACGGAGTTTCGAACGGGGGAATAGAGCCGCTTGGCCTCCTCCACCTGTTTTGCGCTCAGGCACCCGCTGCCGTCGTCCCTACCCTTGCATTGCAATTGAGCTGGATCGAAATGACATTGAGAAGGATCGTCGAGAAAGCCGTTCTCGAGTCCTGGTGTTCCACCGCAACTTCTCAATGCCGCGCGATTGAGCAGGGCAAGCGCATCCTTCGTCAACCGGGCATCAGGTTGACGCGCGGGAAGCATGGCGCCCCACAAAAAGCTCTCCATCAATTGGCCGTAGTAAATGCCAGGCGACCGAGCGTCGACCCCGTCGTAATCTGACGAAAAGTTCTGGACCTCCTGCATCGCTTCGACGCCGCCGCAACCGCTGAAGTAGGAGTACTCCGGGCCACGGCCGTAGTAGGCATTCATGATTGCCTTGGCTGCGACTGTCATCGAATGAACGGAGAGATGGGCCCAGTTGCTCAGAGAGGTTGGATCGGCAGCCCAATCGAGGCGCTTTCCCGGCTCTCCAGATCCACTCCCTTTATATCCCGTGTCTCCACTTACCGTGGCAAAGCCGCGCCCTGTCCCTGTTGTTAATGCACGGTAGTCGATAAAGCCGCCGAATCCGCTCTTGCCGGCCCCAAGCAAACGACCGTTCCAGTCCAGTGGCATCCACACTTCGATGCCGAGTTTCTGCTTTGGCTCAGTCGATACTGTCGCCACAACACGGCATAAGGACACCTGGGTCGTAGTGATGCTTCCATCCACGTTTGTAAAACGGGTGCGGGACGGCAAGGTATGAGCGAGCTCGATTCGTGTGTCGGGTATAGCGGCCTGACGCAGCTTTGCGCAGCGCGCTGTTGGCGATTCGCCTGCCGTCGCTGGCATGCAATGTGCGGCCAGATTGAGAACGATAGCCGTCCACGGTGCTAGTGACCAACGCGTCGGTCGTTTTGTGATACTGCTAAACATGCCGTTTTTCCCCATTTTCATTTATGTGTTTGCGCGCCCGGTGCCATCGGATGACTCACGCCTCGCGCGTCGCATCGAACCGAAAAGGGCTGGACGTTTGACGTTGCGTTCCCATGGCGACGGTCTTTCCCCGTTTGTGTATTGGCTGGAAGAACGCGCGAGATCGCTTGCCGATCCCAGGTCGAGTCGCGGGCATGAAACCGTCGACCGAAACGCGAGCTCCCGGCCAGCCGCCGCCACGCCCAGACGGGGAGAAGAACAAAGCTAAACAGAAGTAGTGTGATCACTCGATGCATGTCGTATGGCCTCCATCGTCTAGTCGAGGGGAATTTCTGCGCGCCAGTCGGTCGTCTCGGACAAGGCGCCCTGCTCGGATTTAAATAAGACGCAGGAGCCGAGCACCAGAACATCGATCTCGGTGCGCATGAAACAGCGAAATGCCTCCTCGGGTGTGCACACAATGGGCTCGCCCCGTACGTTGAACGACGTGTTCACCAGCACGGAGCAGCCTGTACGTGCGCGGAACGCCTTGAGAAGGCGGGCATAGCGGCTATTGCGGGATTCAGTCACCGTTTGCACGCGCGCCGAGAAGTCGACGTGCGTGATGGCAGGAAGGTCCGATCGGATGTCATTGATGCAACCCAGTGAGCGGCGCGGTGCGCCTTCTTCTCGAATGGCAGCAGTCACCGGAGCCACGACCAGCATGTAGGGGCTCTCGTTCTCCATCGAAAAATAGGCGTGCGAATCTTCCTTCAGCACGGACGGAGCGAATGGACGAAACGATTCCCGGTATTTGATCTTGAGATTCATGGTTCGCTGCATGTTGGCGTTCCTCGGATCGCCAAGGATTGAGCGAGCGCCAAGGGCGCGGGGGCCGAACTCCATTCTTCCCTGAAACCACCCCACCACCTTTCCGGCGTCCAGTGCCGAGACGACTGTGTCGAGCAACGGGGCTTCCGGAAGTTGCACATAGCGATGCCCGTGTGATTCCAGAAAGGCGACGATGGCCTCATCGGAGAACTGAGGCCCGAGATAGGCGCCACTCATCGCGTCGTCGCTATTCACCGGAGGGCGGCCATCCAGTCTGATCGACGTGTCTAGCGCCGCGCCGAGAGCGCACCCGGCATCCCCTGCGGCTGGCTGTACCCATAGCCTCTTGAAGAGTCCGGACCGATCGATACCGCCGTTGGAGACGCAATTCAGTGCGACGCCCCCAGCGAGGCAGAGATTGGACATACCGGTCATCGTCTTGGCCGCCTTGACGAGCCCTAGAACTGCTTGATCCGTAACGACCTGTATCGAAGCCGCAAGGTCGCATTCCCGCTGAGTTAGCGGTGCTTCGGGCGATCGGGCGGGGCCGTCGAACAGGCGTTCGAAGGCCGGCCCCGTCATACGGTGTCCGCGCAGGAACTCGAAGCAGTCCAGATTTAGTGAAAATGAGCCGTCGTCGCGAAGGCGCACAATCTGGTCGACAATGAGGCTCGCGTAGCGCGGCTCCCCGTAGGGCGCGAGCCCCATGAGCTTGTATTCGCCAGAGTCCACTTTGAATCCGCAGAATTCAGTGAAGGCGGAGTACAACAGTCCCAGCGAATGCGGATATGAGATCGAATCTACGAGTTCGAGCTGGTCATGGTCGCCGCGCCAGACCGTCGTAGTTTGCCATTCTCCGACGCCGTCGATACAGACAACCGCGGCTTGGTTGAATGGCGACGCGAAGAACGCCGAGGCAGCGTGTGAACGGTGATGCGGAATGGCGATCGCGCGCGGCCCTCGCCCAAGGCCTAGCTGATCTAGCTCACGGTCCACGGTCAGCAGGACGCGGCGCTTCCACTGGAGCCATTTTGGGAGAACCCGGGTAAACGTGCGAAAACCACCGGGACCGGCGCTCGCGAATGAGGACAGCATTCGCCGGAACTTTACTTCCGACTGTTCGTAGTAAGTGATCGAAGCAAGGTCCGAAAGCTGCAAGCCCGTGGCTTCGAGGCAATAGCGTATGGCATTCCTTGGAAATGCACTGTCGTGACGCTTGCGTGTGAAGCGCTCCTCCTGGGCGGCGGCGACGGGAACACCATCCACGATCAATGCGGCGGCACTGTCGTGATAATAGGCGGAGACTCCGAGATGGGCTTTAGACATATGAGGGCTCCCGCGCTACCATGGCTCGCCAAGGGCGCTTCTGTTGTTTGAAGAAATCGAGTTCGCTACTGCGACCCGTAACAGGGGACAGGGCTTCGAATCCAGCGCGGATACGTTCCCATTCCTCATCCGGGTCAACGAATTGCGACGCAAGCGCCATATGGGCGTCGATAGCATCCGCCGCCCATGCAGAGTGGCCGGTAGAGACGTTGTCGATCGTGTTGTGCATATCGACGAACTGCGTCGAAAAACCGTAGTGCTTCAAGATTTGGCGCGCCGACCGGTAGCTGCCACCCACCCCGGAAAGCTCCATTGCCAGATTGAGGCCGAGTATTTCTGGCCGAAGTGTGACGGGTAGTTTTCCCAGACACAGCCAGAAGACAGGGAGCCTCAGAGACTCGCTACGCAAACGTGGGTCGTATGGAAATTGTGGCGACCCCGTCGGCGGAAGATCGATGTCCATCGATAACAGCAGGGCGCGATAAATCCGTGGATGGTTGATGGACAGGTTGCCGTTACCTAGCTCGTCCCAAAAGATGCGGAAGAGCGGAGAACCAACCCTATCCGACGCGTAATCCACCTCGCTGAAGCCTTGCAGCCAGGCGCCATCGATCAAGGTCAGCGGAGCCAACTGCACTGTCTCTTCCACGAGCTGCTCGCGACTTGGCATCGATTGCGTTTTCGTCCGTTGAAAGGCCTCGTCGTGTGACGCATGGGTGTCGAGAAGCCACGCCCTGAGGAGGCCGTGTTGCCACGTCTCCGGCAGGGACGTTTTGACAACCCAATGGACCTGCGTGCAGCGCCCAGCCAGAACTGGGCGTATTCCAGCGCGAAGCGACGCGTCCTCGGCGGTAGCGCGCGTCCCTGCAGAAGATGGTAGGCCTCCCGAATATTGGAGGGCACCGCACCGAGCATGAGATCGCCACATTTGATGGACTGTTGGTGCACAGGCGTTATCGCCAACGGCGACGCTGGTTTGATCGAAGATGGTGCCGGCACCAAAGACAAGATCCATCGCCGAATCACCGCGATGTCGTCGGGCTCGAAAATTCGAAACATGCGGCCTTGCGACGAGAGTAGGGAACCGAGCAGGGGACTGCGCTCCGGGTCGCCGCGTCGGATCAGGCGGCTTCTCGCGATTGCATCGATCAGCGGACGCGGATCTTCGATCGCCTCAGTAAACCACTGGCTCAGCGGCTTGCCCTCGAGATCGAACCCCTGATGGTAGATGGCCGCCTCGCGTGCACGCCCCTGTATTAGCCTCTCCATTGCAAGCGTTGGGTCGTCTACGTGTTTGAGGGCAGCGACAAAGTCATCCGTGTCTGCCGTCACGGCATTGATCACCCACAGTATCCCTTCCATGACACGCGCCCGCCGTTCCCTTCGAGAGGCGTGATAATCGAGAATGTGGCGCGAGAGGGAGAGCGGCGTATGTCCAGACGGCAGAGCGTCAGTTTGGGACGCGGATAAATTCAGGCGCCTCCAATGGGGCCCGGGAAGGTGATGAGCGAGGACACGCCAGACTGGCAACAATCCGATCGTGCGCAGCGCATAATCGACGCCGGCGATCTCCGGTTCGAACGCTTCGCTGCAACGGCTCAGCGCGAGCATGATGGCCGGAAACCGAAAGACACCATCGCTGAGTTCCCGGTCTGCCGCGATGTCGTGGGGGCGGCCTGCTGCGGTTACGAGGCCGGCCTTTCGGGCAAGATGGCGGAAACCGTCTGTCCTCGACATTTCGGCCAGGCCGACGCCCACATCGTCCGCGAGCAACGCCAGTGATTTCAGTTGGACGTCGTCCTCGAAATTGCCCGGGCGGCTCAGCCCCTGTAACCATCGGCCAAGCACAGACGCAAGGGGAGCGCTGTGGGCAATCGTGCAATGGATCGCGCGCTTCGTCCGGTCGTCATCGCACATTGACTCGACCGTCGCCCTAAGCAAGACCTCGCTGTCGCGGGCCCTGCCAGTGAGCACATCGCACAGGGCATCGACGTCGTGGCTCGCCCTGGTTGGACCGGTCTCAAAGTTCCCCAAACCCGTGCGATCGATCAGGTCCCGAAGGTTGCTCGATTCGACAAACAGTTCGGGGTTCAGGCTCAGTGTGTAGATGTCCCGCCACATTTGTGCAATACCGTTAACAAAGGTTTTTGAGGGAGTTCACGGCCGACCCCGCTGGGGTCCGGTTTGGCCGTTCGTAGCGCCGCCAATGGAGGCGGAAGGGTCCGAGCCATACTCACGACGAATACCCTGCCAGACCATGATCCAGGCGGATGCGAGCAGGATGACCGAGGCGGACGCGGCAATGCGGAGCCCGGGGACGATGTGATCGTCGCCGCCTGCGATGAGGCTTCCAAACACCGCCACGCCGATCGCGCCCGCGGCTTGACGCGCAGCGTTGAGCACCGCTGATGCTGTGCCTGACCACGTCGGTTCTACGCTGGATAAGATGGTCGCTGTCATCGCCGGTACCACGAGCGCCGCTCCGCCGGGAATTAGCAGAAACGGCACGATCATTGACAGATAGGAGCTTCCGGCGTCGAGCCGCACTAGGAGACCGTAGCCGAAAGCCCCCAGCGCGCAGCCGAGCAGCATTGGCAACCGTGCACCAAAGCGGCTGTTCAGCCAGCCGCTGACGAGGTTGGCAATGACAGATGTCGCAGTCAGTGGAACGAACGCAAGGCCGGCCTGCATGACGCTGTAGCTCCTGACGTGCTGCAGATAAAGGCTCAAGACGAACACGAGGCCGTAATAGGTAAGATTCACCGCCATACCTAGCAGCACGGCCTGACTAAAATGCGGCAGGCGGAAGAAACGCAGCGGCAACATGGGATGCGTTGCCCGCGCTTCGACGAACACGAAGGACACCGCACTGGCGAACGCGAGGCAGAAGCCGCTCAGTACGGCCGGATGCCCCCATCCTTGCGCCCCTGCCTCGATCGTGGCCCCACAAAGGCTGGTCAACGCCAGCACGGCCAACAGCTGGCCTGGAAGATCGAGCGGGCGGGTTGTGCGCAGCGTCTCCGTAAGACGCCAGGTCATGCCGATGCCCAGAGCGCATAGCGGCAGGTTCGCGAGAAATATGCTTCGCCATCCGAAGCTATCAAGCAGGATGCCGCCGACCACAGGGCCCACAGCAATCGACCCGCTCCCGGCGGCCGTCCACAAGGCTATGGCGCGCGCGCGCAGCTTTCGGTCGTGGGCGCAGGCATGGTTGAGCAAAGCGAGTGAAGGCGGGACCAGCAGCGCGGCGCCTAACCCCTGTACCGCTCGAGCGGCAACCAATTGAGCAACCGAGGTTGCCATGCCGCACGCAGACGATCCCAGACCGAATACGGCGAAGCCGATCAGGTAGGCCCGTTTGGCGCCGAAGCGGTCGGCCACGGTACCAGCCGACAGCAACAGCACGGCGAACGCCAGAGTGTAGGCATCCACGACCCATTGCAGCCCGTCAAGAGGGCTGTCGAGAGCCACGCCGAGTTGTTTGAGCGCGACATTTACGATGGTCACGTCAAGTTGCACGACCGCGAACCCGAGTCCCGTGGCGGTCACCGTCCATGTCATTGACGGCCGCCGACGCCCTAACGCCGACATGGCGGGCCAGTGGTCGATTTGGTCGATGAGGTCATCGTTCGCCTTCACGTTCAGTATGTTTCCCTTTAGCGGGGCCCAGATAGATCACGAGGCTCCGTTTTTGAATCGATGCGTAACGGCTGTCTCAAAACATGGGGTAAATTGAAGCGTCCTTCCGCTTGTCGCTTTTTTTGCTCTCGATCCCCAAAAGCCGAAGAAAAGAACGCCATATGGTTTTCATGTCAGATTTCCTTGATTCAATTCACGGAGAAGAAGTTTTGCCACCACGTCAGAGCCCTCGTCAGTAAGGTGAATGCGATCGACAAAGAGCCACTGATCAGGTCGAGCGGCTTGCGCCAGCACTGATGTAAAGTTGATGAACCTGACCCCCATTTCTTTCATGCCTAGCTGCAGGTGTTCACTGAACAGGCGATGAGTCTCTACAGAGCAAACGTCTCGGTATGTCTCTCGGAACGAGCCTTGGGTATCGAGCTCGGCGAAGATGGCCTGCTCCTCGACAGAGCCGGTGGGACGAACCCAGTTTGCTAGGGGCTGAAGCACATAGGTCAGTCGGGCACCCAGCGCGTCGCATAGCATTCGCCACGAGTTCAAATGCCGTAAGATTAAGTCGGAGGTGTAGATGACCTGCTCGTCGACCGGGAGGACAGTCCCTGACATTGCGCGCTGACCGCCCTTTTTGAACCACGGCAGGCCGGTCGCCCGGGTACCGGTCAGGCGATCGAAGAACTGTTGGCTGAAGAAAAACCCGCCGTGCTCTCCACGCAAATTCGATGGAAGCCCGGACAGCACGAGATCATTGAGCCCGGAGAAAATAACGACTTCCTTCACGGGCGGCAGCCGGTGGCGATAGAGCAGAAACTGGAAGAGCTCCTGCATGGAGTTGAAAGCGCGCCCGCCGAAGTTTATCCACCGCTCCGGCCGGGGATCGTTTTCCGTGAGCCGCGATGAGAGGGTATGCCGATCGGCGGTGGCCCCAGTGCCGAACACAGTGGAGCTGCCCACGAGCAGACGAACCGGATCCTCTGTGTTTAGCGTCGTGGCGGAGTATCGAGCGTTGCGGGCTTCGCTGTACCGAAATCCGGAGTCATCCGTGGACACTATATCCGTCCTGAAATTGGTCGGGTGGAAATACATGACGTATGGCAACCAGCCGAGGTTGTCCGGGTCCATGAATTCGCCGACATAGCCCTGCATTTGTGGCGTGAGTTCGGAAACTGCAGACATCGGTGGACCTTTTCAGGGGCCAAATCAAAAGCCCGTTAAATATGAAGACGCCCAACATGCGCGGCTCGAAAAGCCGGCGTGGTGGTCACGAAAGGAGGCGCTTTCCCGCCCGCAGCCCTATGGCTGGAAGAAGCATTCACAGTTGGTGAATCTCTTTGGCCAAATTGCGGCAGCAACGGCTAGGGCTCGGGGCGCAGCTCCTTCATGGTCCCGCTTTCGATCCGTGCCAGCATTCGTCTGACCATCTCCTGTACCGGTTCATCGTCGTGCCGCGCCGGCACGAACTCAGGATGTCTCGCATTGATGTCTTGGCTCTTGCGTGTCCACGTCTCCCAGCCGTTGAATGGTATTGAGGTGTTCGCATTGAACGAAGGCCAGGCGCGATATTTGTTGACGCCCGTGACGGAAGCGCCACGAACCAGGATGGGGTTTAGATAGAGTGCCTCGTTCGCGATGGTCGTCGAGGTGTTGATGTACGCCATATCGAGGCCGCACCGACGTTTTGACGATCGGTTTGCCTCCGATCCATGGATGATATAGGGGTGATGCACCGACACATCCCCGGGCTGCAGTTCGATGTCGACTGCATTGTGGACGTCGACGTGTTTGTCTTCCATCGAGGTCATGAGTAAGTTGGGTGTATCCCTTCTCAGCACTAACTTTTGCAGGGGCAGCTTGTGAGAACCAGGGATGACGCGGAGGCAGCCGTTTTCGGTCGTGCTTTCATCGATCGCCAGCCACAACGAGGTTGCCTCCATTGGAGACAGGTTCCAGTAAGCGCCGTCTTGATGCCAAAGAACAGCATGGCCGTCGAGCGGGGGCTTGCAGATGTAGTGAGCGGTGAAGCAGGCAAGATCCGAACCGAGGATGAGTTCGGCGATATCGAGCAGGCGCTCGTCTGTGACCAGGCGAACCCAGAACGCATCATCCCGCATTAGCGGATGATGAAGGTGTTCAGGGCGAAACTCGGGAAACCTTTTGCGAAGCCAGAGGAAATGTTCCCTCGCTTCGGAGAGAAGGTCTGGATCGATGACGTTTCTGAAAATTGTGAAACCATTTTCTTTATATTCCTGCAGATTACACAAATATTGGTTCCTCTTACTTACGTCGATCATATTTTCGTCCCCACGGTACTCAGAAAAAGTCGTCAAGCAGCGGCATCGATTGGCAGCAATTATTGGTGCGCCGCAATGGTGCGAACATGTACGGTTCGTGGTATTTTTGTCAGTACTGTTCAGCCGAAAAAAGAAACACTTCCAATGCCCTGGTCCGTGCCGTCCTCAAAGAGTATTTAGCGTGAAGGTCGACATCGAGCTTGACCGCAGCAGCGGTATTCCGCTTACTGATCAGATTGTCGACGGCATCGTTCGATGGTTACAGCGTGGCGTGGCCAGTTCTGGTGTGAAGCTGCCGTCGATTCGGCAGTTCGCAACCGATCAGGGCGTCAGCCGTTACCCAGTAATTGATGCTTATGATCGCTTGGTCGCACTCGGCTACATCGAATCTCGGCCCGGCTCCGGGTTTTACGTGGCAAACCATCGCAAGCAGCATGCAGCTGCGGCACTGGGTCTTGCAGATCCACGCCGCGCCGAGGACGAATCGGAACACATCCTCGAACAGCTCAACCACCCCAGCGACTCGCTAAAACTTGGTAGCGGATTCATCCCGGACGCATGGCGCGATAAGGAGGGTCTCGGAAGAGCGATCCGCCATGTGTCGCGTGTAGAGAGTACGAATCTAGTCGATTACGCGACGCAACGCGGTTCTTCCGCACTGTGCGCGCATCTTCTACACCGTGTTGCACAGTTGGGTATCGAGGCGCAGCCCTCGCAGATTTTGCTAACCCAAGGTGCCAGCCAAGCTCTTGATCTGCTGATTCGTTACATCCTCAAGCCGGGTGACACGATGTTCGTGGAGGACCCGGGCTACTACAGCCTATACGGTCTGCTCAAGCTGCATGGAGTCAATCTTGTTGGGATTCCTCGCACACACACCGGACCGGACCTCGATGTTCTGCAAGCGCAGTTGAAAAGGCATCGCCCCAAGCTTTTCTTCATCAACACGGTGTTTCACAACCCGACGGGTACGACCGTCTCACCGCAGGTCGCTTTCCGCCTGCTGGAGATGGCACGCGAGAACGGAATAACGATAGTTGAAGATGACATTTACGCCGACTACCAGGCGACGCCGACCGAACGTCTCGCGACACTCGATCAGCTTGAGCACGTCATCTACATAGGCGGGCTATCGAAAACCCTTTCGTCTTCGTTGCGGGTCGGCTACGTGCTCGCCTCGTCCACAATTATCAAGGACCTAGCCGACATCAAGATGCTGACGAGTCTTGGAAACTCGCGCTTTTCCGAAGCGGTCGTGGCCACGATGCTCGAACGCGGCACGTACCGAAAGTATCTAGAGAAACTACGACTGCGGATTCAATGCGCGATGGGATCAACGATTCAGGTGCTAGAAGGCTGTGGCTGGGAAGTATTCGAGAAGTCTGGCGGCGGTACGTTTATCTGGGCACGCCTGCCCCATATTGCTGATTCCGCTCGCTTGGTTGAGTGTGGCGCGCCGCTCGGAGTGACAATCGCGCCCGGCAAGTATTTTCGACCGCATTCCGAAGAATGCCCCTGGATTCGCATCAACGTTGCATTTTCTGGCGATCCGCGTGCACGAACGTTCTTCGAGACTGCAGCTTTGCTCAAGCCCTAAGAGGGGAGGGGGGATAGAGTCCAAGGTGCAGTCGCCTGTCGCTATGGTGCACCAGGGCATCGAATGTTCTGGTTGCTAGTTGTAGAGTGCTTGCTCCAAGATGTCTAGGGCGAAGTCCGTTCGCATGGAGTGACTGTTCCGCCCCCACGATGCGCCTGACGTACACATCGATCACAGACGCTACCAAAGATATCCTGCGCACCCTGTTTGCGGCCCTTGTTGACGGCTCATACGGTACGGCACCAATGCCACCATGCATTGATGCACGCGAAAGCGCAGCTAGTTGCCGTCGTCGATGAGCGGCTCCACCGTTTCGCCGAGGGCCTCGAGGAACGACGCTTCCATGGTGCGGCTGTGGAACATATGGGAGTGTTAGTGAATGGGCGGTCATCACGCGGTGGACTGCTGATCGAGTTCGCGAACATACGAGCACCTGAAATAGCGCTGACGCAGACCATGCTGCTGAAGCCAAAAACCGAAACCGCATGAGCGTATCAGCAAATGGATGCACCACGATGTCGCCCAATCTGCCACGATACTCCGCCGCCGCGCACCGTTGCGGCGATCTGTTGCCCCAACCGTTGCTCGATAGACGGCTTCCACGGAACCAGGCTGAACCCCAAGCCGTCATCGAGCATCGCATAGCGCCCACTGGCGAGCGTAACGTTGCGCCGGTAGATGCCCACCACGGGTTGCCCTTCGGACACCGGCCGATGCTCCAGGCCTGTTTCGGCGGTAATGTCCTTAGCTGCCTGCGTCAGTTCCCGCTTGCGCAGCGTGCCCAGCAGGTTCCGGGCGAGGATCACGCGCTGCCCGTGCCGCTCGGCCAATCCCTGTTCGGCCAGGAAGTCGGCGCGCTGCTGCATCGCCTGCTTGGCCTCGCCGCCAAAGCCCAGGTCCCCGAACCCCTTGCCACCGCCGATCAATTGCTGGTCCAGCCAAGTCGCACCGATGATGCGGGCCTGCCGCTCAATCGGCAGGTGCGATTTCAGCTCTACCGCGACGCTGCCGCCCAGGCGCTGCACATCGTACTGACGGCCGCGTTCGGCCAAATCATTGGGCACACGCCAGACGCCTTCGGCTTCGCGCTCCACAATGCCGGCGCGGCGCAGAGCTTCGAGCCTCCGCACATGCGCCGCTACCACCTCACGCGGATCACGGTCGGGCGTGGCCTGACCTTGTGAGACGGCCAAATGATGATCGGTGCGGTACACGCCATCGACGGCCAGTCCGATGATGTTCCGGTCGGCCGCACGCACGTCGGTCGAGCCTTTCACCTCCACCACGGCGCCGGTCGGATAATGCTCCAGCTCCGATCGCGTCGGTAGCCCAACGTAGTATGCCTTGCCGTCCGTGCCATCGACGATCAGATAGCCTTTGTCATGCAGCTCGTCCGCCAACCCCTTGCCGACAACGCGACCGACGATGGAGCGGCCATCTTCGCTGGGCTGGAACACGGCCAGATCGCGCTGCCGGCCGCTCATGGCGCGCTGCATGGTGCGGATGATGTCGCCACGCTCGCCCATGGTCCGTAGTGTGGATTCGGCGTCTGGGTGGATAGTCCATGTCCCAGGCTGCTGCACGCTCGCCAGGCCCATGCGCTGCAAATGCTGCAGGCGGCCGATCAGCATTTGCCGCTGGCGTTGCAGCCGCGGCTCGGCCAGCTTCTCCGAACGCACAAAACCATCTACGGCCAAGCGTTGCAAGGTGCGGTCCAATCCCGTCCACCGCTCCTGATCGACTTCGCGCTGCATGGCGCACTGGATCTCCAGCTCGGTACGCGGCCCCAGCCATTCGGTCGCCAGCTCTGACGCCCGCCGACGCATCCCCTCGGCGATGTAGTCGCGGGAAATGATGAGATCTTTGCCTACGTCGTCCTTCCCGCGCAGGACGACGTGCGTGTGCGGGTTGTCGGTGTTCCAGTGATCCACCGCCACCCAGTCCAGCCGCGTGCCCAGGTCGGCCTCCAGACGTGCCATCAGATGCCGGGTGTAGGTGCGCAGGTCGTCGAGCTGTTCCGCGTCTTCCGGCGAGACGATGAAGCGGAAATGGTGCCGATCCTCGCGCCCGTGTTCCTCGAAAGCGGCGGTGTCCGCCGCGTCGGTTGTCGGGCCGTAGGCATGGCCCGGCCCGCTTTGGCTATCCACCCCTTCGCGTTCGATGTAGCGCAGGTGCGCGGTGGTCGAACGCGGCCCAGCCTTGGCCAGATTGACCAGTCGCGCCTTGATCATCACGCGACGGGCGCTTGGCGTGAGCGAGGCCCCGGCGAAGCGGGCCGCGACATGGCCGCGCCCCAGCCGGGAACCGGGCCGATGGCCGACTTTGCCGACCGTCTTGCCGAGTTCGGCGCCGGCCTTGTTGGTCTGCCGCATCACCTTGTTGATGAAGGCATCGCCGCGCTGTCTCGGCGCACTAGGTCGCGCCCGGAAACGGTCGTCGTCTTGATTGCTCATGTGGTGTCTCCATCCAAGATCGGCGCAGTCCAGCGAGTGAAGCACGCGCCTTCGCCAATGCCGGTGCGGCATTGCGCACTCTCGCGGCACGCCGCTGCCCCTTGGCGCGTGCCGCGCCACTCCCATGTGCAGACAAGGTTTTCAAGCGGCCGGGTGCCGCGTCCTTTTATCTTGCCCTCCGTCTTTTCCGATCGCTGGCGCGACCGGCCTCGACGGGCGGGCTGCGATGGTCTGCACGGGTGAAGCACCGCAACCGCAGGCTGTGACGCAAGCGATGTGCAGTGGGGCTGCACGAAGAACGGCATGCCGCGCTGCACGTTCATGGCGTGTCCCACGTCCATAACGGCTGCGCGCTGCCGATCACGGCGGAGACAGCAATGGGACCGAAGTAGCGGCTGTCGAACGACGCCGAATTGGTTGCACTGAGCAGGAATAGCTCGCCGTCGCGAAGCGGTCGGCATTGCTGCCAGGCTGACAGCGGACGGCCACGACCATCGACGCTATGGACACCAGCGACCGCCACGCCGTCGATGCGAACGATGCGCTTTTCGATGCACACCTGCTGCGGTGACATCGCGCCGACGCGCTTGAGCAGCGGGATGTGCTCAGGCAGGTAGCCACGGTGCGCAGCCAGCGCGGCGGCGTCTGCGGGAAGCCGGGCGAGCACGATGCTGTCGACGTGCAGCGAGTCAGGCGGGCCGATGCGATACCAGCCGCGTGGCACGCTGTCACTTGGGTTATAGACGAGGCGCGCAACGGGCATATGGTCAGACGGCCAGGCGAGCGCAGCAATGCCAAGGACGGTGAACAGTTCGACGGCCCAGCGATGGACGCGGGTGCTCATCGCAACACCTCGTCTGCGAGGTAGGCCGCATGCCGTTCGGCGGTGTAGACCGGCAGAGGCAGGCGCGCGGTCAGCCGGTTGCCCAACGTGCGCCAATATGCGGGTGACACCGCTGCTGGATCGATGCCGAGCGTTTCGATGGCGTCGATATGTGGTAGCACCGACCGCACTTGCTGTTCGCCTTCGGCGCACAGCAGCAGGCGCGCGCCCGGCTGGATGCCGGCGATGCGCTGGATGTCATCGAGCGGTGTGCAGGCCTGCAAAACCATGAGCTGCCAGCGCGTCGTACCGTAGTCATTGGACTCCCATCGCACGCGGCAGAACACAGCCGCCGGTGTGAAGATCGCGCTGCGCCGCGAGCGGTCCAGTCGCAGCTCGCGCACCGGGTGCCCGAAGCGCAGGTAGAGGTTGATCCGGTGTTCGACGAACGCCAGCGACACGCGCGTCAGCGGCGTGTCGTTCGCAACGCTCGTTAGCACGGTGCGCGGTGTGGGAAGGCTCTCGCTCGCGGTCTGTTGGACTGCGTTCATTGCGGCTTCTCCGGGAATTCATGTTCCAGCAGTGCACGCAGCATCTCGGCGACCGTGATGCCGCGTGTGAAGGCCTCGATCTTGATGCGGGCGCGCAGCGTCGGCGTCACGTCGATGGTCAAGCGGGCGGTGTAGAGATCGGTTTTTCCGATGTCTGCACCATCGCCCTGGCGCACCCATGCATCGGCCTGCGGATTGGCAGGTGGACGCGCACCGATGGCAACCCGTTTGCCATTCTTCATGGCGCCATCCTCAACACTTCAGCGGCGAGCGCCGCGATCTCGCATGCGGCATTGCTGTCTGCGTCGAGTTCGCGGGCGAGTTGCCCCCTGGCCACGCTGTCGGCGAACACGATACGCTGCCGAACTTCCGACAACAACGATAGCAACGGTTGATCGGTGAGCGCATTGCGTGCCTCGCGCCCGATCACTGTGGTGCTGACCCGTCGGTTGATGACAAAGGCCGCGCGCAGCGCTGGCCGGAACACCTGCGCTTCGCGAATCAGCGACACCATCTCGGCGCTGGCCCATACGTCGTAGGGACTGGGCTGAACGGGAATCAGCACCAGGTCCACCGCGAGCAGCGCGGAGCGCGCGAGGGCGGCAATTCGGGGTGGGCCATCGATGACGATGTGATCGCAGCGCCTGGCTAGTTCTGGCGCTTCCTGATGCAAGGTTTCCCTTGCCAGACCTACAGCGCTGAATAATCGTGGCAAACCATTCTGGCTACGGCGCTGGGTCCAGTCGAGTGCCGAACCTTGCGGATCGGCATCGAGTAGGATCACTGAGCTGCCTTGCATGGCCAGCTCGCCAGCAATGTGCGTGGCGAGCGTGGTTTTGCCGACCCCGCCTTTCTGGTTGAGTAGCGCGATGATCATGATGCGCGGCCTCCGGCGAGCCGGTTTATCCACAGCGCGCAGGGTCTTTTTATCGTTAGTTTTATAGATTCAAAGTTAGAAACTAAGTTAAGAGGCGCCGAGACCAGCACCACACAATACTTTGCGGCCTGTTCGTACTCCTGATAGCACGACAGCGCTGCGCCTGATAGCACGAGGATTTCTACTCCTGATAGCACGAGCGGATTCACCGTTTTTCCACAGGCACGCTGATGACACCCTGGCTGGCAACAAAGCTGCCGCCGGGGCGCAGCGGTGCCGTGGACGGCACGGCGCGGAAGCTCAACACTTCCGGCCCATGCCTCGGCCGCAGGATGGCGAGCGTGTAGCCCGGCAAAGGCTGACGCGCCGCGATGCGGCGCAGGTCGTAGGCGAAGTCGGTGAAGCGCGCCAGGCTGCCGGATTTTCGGTGCAGCTGCGGAAAATCGAAGCGCCAGCCATCGCGCTGCCAGCCGCCGTGCTTGCGCACCAGGCGGTACAGCCAACGCTCGATGCCGCCGGTCAGGCGGAAGTAGTTGGCGTCGATGGTCAATACCAGGC
>ERZ778017.207-NODE-207-length-96202-cov-161.504842_pt1 | contig 96202 bp, 86 predicted proteins | sample MGYA00375747_ERZ778017 | MGnify/ENA primary metagenome ERZ778017 (study PRJEB29350, sample SAMN05509838) | bioreactor metagenome | biome: bioreactor; material: wastewater | place: South Africa: University of Cape Town | collected 2014-03-17 ... | reverse complement strand
CCCGAATCCCGAATCCCGAATCCCGAATCCCGAATCCCGAATCCCGAATCCCGGCCCTCATGACCGAAAGCTGGATCTTTCCCAACTGGCCCGCGCCGCCGCAGGTCCACGCGGCCGTCACCACGCGGCTGGGGCCGGGCGTGTCGTCCGCGCCGTTCGAGCGTTTCAACCTCGGCCTGCGCAGCGGTGATGCAGCCGAGGCGGTGATGGCGAATCGCGGCGCGCTGCAGCAGGCGCTGCGGCTGCCGGCCGCGCCGCGCTGGCTGCAGCAGGTGCACGGTTGCGGCGTGGCCGAACTCGGCCCGCTGCCCAGTACCCACGAGCCGCAGGCGGATGCCGCGGTCTCGCACATCCCCGGCACGGTGCTGGCGATCCTCACCGCCGACTGCCTGCCGGTGTTGTTCTGCGCCGATGACGGCAGCGAAATCGGCGCCGCCCATGCCGGCTGGCGCGGCCTCGCCGCCGGCGTGCTGGAGGCGACGCTGACCCAACTGGAAACCCCGCCGGCGCGGCTGCTGGCATGGCTGGGGCCGTGCATCGGCGCCGCCTCGTACGAGGTGGGCGAGGAAGTGCGCAAGGCCTTCGTGGCTTCGGACGATGGGGCCGCCGCCCACTTCGCGCCGACGCGTCCGGGCCATTGGCACTGCGACCTCGCCGCGCTGGCACGGCAACGGCTGCAGGCGGCCGGCGTCCAGCGCATCCACGGCGGCGGCTTCGACACGCTGGCCGATTCGCGCTTCTACTCCTACCGCCGCGAAGGCGCCCGTAGCGGCCGCTTCGCCAGCCTGGTCTGGCTGGCCGAGTAACCTCCGCAACTCGGGAGAGGACTCGGGGAGGCTTTTGCCCGCGCGAAAAGGCGGAGCCAGCCTCTTGAGGCGGTTACGGTTTCACGGCAACCACTCCTTCAGCGCCTGCTCCGCCATCGTCGGCCATTCGCGGTTGGCCTTCGGGTTGGCGGGGCTGGGATGGGGAAGGTAGCGGGGAGAGACGCCGAGCACCTCGTGGATGCGGCGTTCGGCGTAGCGGCCGATACCGACGATGGCTCGGGGTTCCAGTGCGCGGACGACAGCCTGAAGGGCGCGGTCGCAGGCGATGGTGAGGGCGTCGTGCTCGGTGCGGGTGAGGCGTTCGGGGATGAGGTTGCGGCCGTCCTTGAGGAACAGCAGCGGGCAGTAGTTCCACACGAAGAAGCGCTCGAAGAACGCCTCCGGCGTGCCGAGCCGGTCGCGCGCCCAACGCCACACACGCGAACCGCTGCCTTCGCCGCGGCGGCAGGCCATGCCGAGAAGGGGGTATTTCGGGTGCTGCACGGGCAGCTCTCGCGCGAGCTGCATGTCGATGTGGAACCACTCGCGAACCATGGTGACGTCGCCGAAGGGCACGCCCGTTTGCGCCATGCCCCAGGGGCCGGGGTTCATGCCCACCAGCAGCACCCGGCCCTTGGCCGCGCCGTAGCGTTCGAGGTATTGGCGGTGGCCGGACCATGCATAGGTCAGGGGGTTATAGACGTGCGAGGGCGTGGTGAGGGCCAGTGCCTGCGTGTCGCGGGCGAGGCGGCGAGTGAGGCGGATCAGCGGCAGCGTTGCAGGCATGAGGGCACGATGGGAGGGTACGTACACCCACCCTACACCTTCGGCGTCGGTAGCCTTCACGCGGGCAAGCCGTTCCGTCCGCTTGAATCACCCGGTGCCGTCCGCATTTTCCGGTTCAGTGGCGGCGCAGCCGCCGAATCTTTGTGGGGATTGCTACCGATGCGCATGGACAAACTCACCTCGCGTTTCCAGCAGGCGCTGGCCGACGCACAGTCGCTGGCCGTGGGCCGCGACAACAACATGCTCGAGCCGGTGCATGTGATGGTGGCGCTGCTCGACCAGCAGGGCGGCTCGACCGGCCCGTTGCTGACCCAGGCGCAGGTCAACGTGCCGATGCTCACGCAGCGCGTGAACGAACTGCTCGACCGCCTGCCGCAGGTCCGCGGGCAGGAAGGCAACATCAACCTCGGCAACGACCTCAACCGCCTGCTCAACCTCACCGACAAGCTGGCGCAGCAGCGCGGCGACCAGTTCATCGCCAGCGAGCTGTTCGTGCTGGCGGCGCTGGAGGACAAGGGCGAGCTGGGTGCGGCGCTGAAGGCGGCGGGCGCGACGAAGCCGCATCTCGAGGCGGCGATCGAGCAGTTGCGCGGCGGCGAGAAGGTGCAGAGCGAGAACGCCGAGGAGCAGCGCCAGGCGCTGGAGAAGTACTGCATCGACCTCACCGCGCGCGCCGAGTCGGGCAAGCTCGATCCGGTGATCGGCCGCGACGAGGAGATCCGCCGCACCATCCAGGTGCTGCAGCGGCGCACCAAGAACAACCCGGTACTGATCGGCGAACCCGGCGTGGGCAAGACCGCGATCGTCGAAGGCCTGGCCCAGCGCATCGTCAAGGACGAAGTTCCCGAGGGTCTGCGCGGCCGACGCGTGCTGGCGCTGGACATGGGTGCGCTGATCGCCGGCGCGAAATTCCGCGGCGAGTTCGAGGAGCGGCTGAAGGCCGTGCTCAGCGACCTGGCCAAGCAGGAAGGTCGGGTGATCCTGTTCATCGACGAGCTGCACACCATGGTCGGTGCCGGCAAGGCCGATGGCGCGATGGACGCCGGCAACATGCTCAAGCCCGCGCTGGCCCGCGGCGAGTTGCACTGCATCGGCGCCACCACGCTGGACGAATACCGCCAGTACATCGAGAAGGACGCCGCGCTGGAGCGGCGCTTCCAGAAGGTGTTCGTGGGCGAGCCTTCCGTGGAGGACACCATCGCGATCCTGCGCGGTCTGAAGGAGCGCTACGCCGTGCACCACGGCGTGGAGATCACCGACCCGGCGATCGTCGCCGCGGCCACCCTGTCCAACCGCTACATCGCCGACCGCCAGCTGCCGGACAAGGCGATCGACCTGATGGACGAGGCCGCCTCGCGCATCCGCATGGAGATCGACTCCAAGCCGGAGGAGCTCGACCGGCTGGAGCGCCGGCTGATCCAGCTGAAGATCCAGCGCGAGATGCTGAAGAAGGAAAAGGACGCCGAGTCGAAGCAGCGCCTGGCCGACCTGGAAACCGATATCGAGAAGCTCGAACGCGAGTTCTCCGATCTCAACGAGGTATGGAAATCGGAGAAGGCTGCGCTGCAGGGCACGACCAAGGTCAAGGAGCAGATCGAGCAGGCCAACCAGGAACTGGAGGCCGCGCGGCGTGCACAGGATTACGCGCGAATGAGCGAGATCCAGTACGGCAAGTTGCCCGAACTGGAAAAGCAGCTCGCCGCGGCGCAGGCCGCCGAGACGCAGGATTTCAAACTGGTGCAGACCAGGGTCACCGCCGACGAAATCGCCGAGGTGGTCAGCCGCTGGACCGGCATCCCGGTCAGCAAGATGCTCGAAGGCGAGCGCGACAAGCTGCTGAAGATGGAAGACGAGCTGCACAAGCGCGTGGTCGGCCAGGACGAGGCGGTGCATGCGGTGGCCGATGCGATCCGCCGCTCGCGCGCGGGCCTGTCCGATCCGAACCGGCCGAACGGTTCGTTCCTGTTCCTGGGCCCCACCGGCGTGGGCAAGACCGAGCTGTGCAAGGCGCTGGCCGAGTTCATGTTCGACACCACCGACGCGATGGTGCGCATCGACATGAGCGAGTTCATGGAGAAGCACTCGGTGAGCCGGCTGGTCGGCGCACCGCCGGGCTACGTCGGCTACGAGGAAGGCGGCTACCTCACCGAGGCGGTGCGCCGGCGGCCGTACAGCGTGATCCTGCTGGACGAGGTGGAGAAGGCGCACCCGGACGTGTTCAACATCCTGCTGCAGGTGCTCGACGACGGCCGCCTCACCGACGGCCAGGGCCGCACCGTGGACTTCCGCAACACCGTCATCGTGATGACCTCGAACCTCGGCTCGCAGATGATCCAGGACGCGGCGGAAAGCGGCGGCGACGCGGAAGAGCAGTACACCCAGATGAAGGCCTCGGTGCTCGGCGTGGTGCAGGCGCACTTCCGTCCCGAGTTCATCAACCGGCTCGACGAGATCGTGGTGTTCCGACCGCTGGACAAGAACCAGATCCGCGCCATCGCGAAGATCCAGCTGGAATATCTGGAAAAGCGCCTGGCCGAGCGTCAGCTGAAGCTGGAGGTCGGCGACGATGCGCTGGCCCTGCTCGGCAACGTCGGCTTCGACCCGGTGTACGGGGCGCGGCCGCTGAAGCGGGCGATCCAGCAGCAGCTGGAAAATCCGCTGGCGCGGCAGATCCTGGAGGGCCGTTTCCAGGGCGGCGACACCGTCCACGTGTCGGCTTCGGGCGGCCAGTTGGCCTTCCGGTAAGCGGGGGTGTCCGGATCGACCCGGCGCGGCGGATGCTTCCGCGCGCCGGGCGTCGGCGTCCCGTGCGTTGCCCCGGCACCGGCCGATCAAGTCACCAGTGATAGGCCACCGTGCCGTAGTAGTAGGCGCCGCTGAAGCCGAACGGCGACGAGCCCGAGTAGGTCAGGATGCCGTGGAAGTTGTTGGCGGCGCTGCTGCGTTCGGGGTAGGCGTTGTTGAGGTCGTTGGCGCCCACGGTGAAAGTCCAGTTGTTCCAGGCGTAGTTCGCGTTGGCGTCGAGCACGAAGCGCGCGCCATAGGTCTGGTCCGTGGCCGGGTTGTTGCCCAGCGTGGTGAACTGGCCGTAGCGGGTCAGCTGGCCGTGGAAGCTCCAGTTGCCGACGTTCCAGTCGGTGGCGAGGAACGCCTTGGTGCGCGGGGCACCCTTGGTGATGCGGCCCTGTTCGGTGCGGTCGATGATCGGCAGGGTCAGCCCGACCAGGCCCAGTTGCGGCGGGTTCGGCGCGATCGCGCGGATGTCGGTCTTGTTGTAGTTCACTCCGCCGGTGAACTTCAGCGCGGAGTGTTCCAGCTGCAGCGGCCAGGTGGCCACCAGGTCGACACCGCGGGTGCGCGTGTCGACCGCGTTGGTGAAGAAGCGGCCGCCGCTGACGAACGGGATGCCCACCGAGGTGAGGTAGTCCTGCACCGGCGTGCCGACCAGGTTGCCGCTGAGGATGATCCGGTGGTCGATGTCGATCTGGTAGAAATCCAGCGTGGTGTACAAGCCGCTGGAAGGCGTCAGCACCAGGCCGAGACTGTAGTTGCGTGATTTTTCCGGCTTCAATGCCTGCGCCCCCAGCGCCTGCGCCGCCGGATTGCTGACCGGGAAGGTGCGGATCGTGTAAGGGATCAGGTTGCCGCTGCCGTCGGCGACGAAGTTGATCGCGGTGCTGGAGTAGTACTCCTGCTGCAGCGACGGCGCGCGGAAGCCGTTCGATACGGTGCCGCGCAGGGCCAGCGCGTCGGTGAAGGCGAAACGCCCGGACAACTTGGCCGAGGTGGTGCCGCCGAAATCGCTGTAATGCTCGCGGCGCACCGCCAGCCCGGCAGAGAGCTTGTCGGTGAGATCGCTCTCCAGGTCCACGTACAGCGCGCGGCTGTTGCGCGAGTGCGAGCCGGCGTCGCCGGGCTGGTAGCCGGGGAACACCTGCGCGCCGGACCCGGCGTACGAGGCTGCGTCGCCCTGCTTGAGGGTGAACTTCTCGCGGCGATATTCCAGCCCCCAGGCCACGGACAAGCCGTTCGGCAGCATGGCGGGCTGGAAATCGCGGCTGAAGTCGGCGTTGTAGACGTCCTGCCGGTTGCTCAGGGTGCCGATGTAGAAGCCGGTGGGCGAGTCCGGATCCAGCGAGTAGTTGTAGGTGTCGCTGGTGTGCAGCTTCCAGTGGTTGCCGCCGGTGTTGGCGCTGAGGTCGTAATGCCAGCCGGCCAGCGTGCCGCGCAGGCCGAGCACTTCGCTGTCGTCGCGGATCGCGCTGTTCTCGATCGGCAGATAGCCGTCCGGATAGACCGTCGCCGCGCCCGGGTAGCTGTCGGCGTAGGTCGACAGCGAACGGAAGAAGCCGCCGGCGCTCACGTTGCGCTTGTTGAACAGGCTGAAGGCGTAGAGCTGCGCGTTCGGCGTGAAGTCGTACTGCAGGTTGACCGCCGCCTGCTTCGCCTTCACCAGCGGGATGCCGTAGTGGAAGGTGACCTGGCCGTAGCTCGGGTCGCCGGGGTAGCGCACGTCGGCGCCGGCGCGGTTGGTCGGGTCCTGGTGGCTGACGTCCGCGCTCAGGTGCACCCAGCCCTTGTCGCCGAGCTTGAAGCCGCCGTCGGCGCCGCCCTGCCAGGTGGTGCCGTCGCCCTTGCTGTACTGCCCGCCGGTGACGCTGGCCGAACCATGCTCGGCGCCGCCCTTGAGGATGATGTTGATGACGCCGGCGATCGCGTCCGAGCCGTATTGCGCCGCGGCGCCGTCGCGCAGCACCTCGACGCGTTCGATCGCGTTGACCGGGATCGCGTTGATGTCCACCGGCGAGGAGCCGCGGCCCAGCGAGCCGTTGACGTTGACGATCGCAGTGGTGTGCTGGCGCTTGCCGTTGATCAGCACCAGGGTCTGATCCGGCGAGAGTCCACGCAGTTGCGCGGGCTGGATCGCGTCGGTGGCGTCGGTCACCGACGGTTGCGGGAAATTGAACGAAGGCAGCAGCACGCGCAGCGCGGTGGCGAGGTTGGTGGCGCCGGTGCCGACCAGGTCCTGCGGCGTCAGCACGTCGATCGGCGCCAGCGAGGTGGCCTCGGTGCGGTCGAACACGCGAGTGCCGGTGACGACCACGGCCTGCAGCGCGGTGACGTTCTTGGCGGCAGGCTTGTCCGGCGCGGCGCCGGGGTCCTGGGCGCGCGCGGGCAGGGAGAAGGCGAACGAGGACAGGGCGAGGGCGATGGCGGCGGCGAGGCCGCCCCGGATCGGGGACGATTTGGCTTGCATGCGTGAACCCCAGGCAATGGCGAGCATGTCGTCGGCGGGTCCATGACTGCGACGTGGCACGCGCATTCGCTCGGGGATGTGGTGTCGTGCGTCCTTGGCGCGTTCGAACTTAGGTTGCGCCGGAACGAGCTGTCAAGCGCGGCGCCGTCGGTGCGGCGAAGGAACTTGCGAACGGCGCGCGTCGTCTGCGCGAGTCATGGCGGATACATCGCCGCGTCAGCGGCGACACGCGGCATACTGCGGTCGTGGATCGGGCACCGGCGTGCCCGATCCGCATCCGGTTGCTTGCTGTCGGGATTCGATCAGCTTCGCCACCTCATCAGTCGAGATCCAGCGACTCGCGGTCGCCCTGGCGACGCTTCTGGTCTTTCTGCTCGTAGCGGGCCTCGCAGCCGTCGCGCTTGACCATGGCGCAGTCGAGGTAATCGGTGGCCTCGATCAGCGCGGCGCGCACCGCCTTGCTGGCCGGCGTCTTCTGCTTGTGGCCGAAGTCGCCGCCGACTCCGCTGGCGTACCCGCTCAGGCGAATCGCCTTGTCGGTGCTGCGCCCTTCGACCGTGCGCGAGAACACGACCTCAGAGGTTTCCGCGTCGATCACGCGCAGGTCGATCGCCACATAGGCCTTGGCCTGTCCACCGCCGACGTGGAAGCCGGCGAAGCTGAGGCCGCCGCCGGTGTTGGAGGTGTCTTCCGTGTACGAGGCGACGCTGCCGGTGATCAGGTACTGCGCGCCGGTGATGTTGCCGGTGTGCGGACTGCTGCCCGGGCGCATGCGGTACGAACTGGCCAGATCCTGTTCGGCCAGCACCGCGTTGATCTTCTGCCGTTCGATGACCTTGAAATCGCCGGTGGCGCTGAGCTCGTTGCTGAGCACGTCGGCCAGTTGCGAGCCGACACCGCCGTGCCACCAGGCGACCGAGTCGCTGTTGTTGGTGAAGTCGACCACCGCGACGGTCAAGGTCGGTGCTTCGCGAGCCATGGCGGCGCCACTCGCCAGCACGGCAAGAGCCAGCATGGTGCCGGTGGCAAATCGTCGTGTTCGTTTCATCGTTGTCCCCTCCGCTTGATGGAGCGCTGATAACCCCCTGATTGCCGGGCCTCGCGCCGGCAAGCCCCCGCGCCGACGGCGTGGTCGACGCCGTGGCGGCACCGATCCCCGGCCGTAGCGCGTGGCGCAGGCCATAGTGGCCGTTTTCCGGTTCCCGGTTCAAGCGCGGCGCCCCGCGGACGTGTAGGCCCAGGCCGCGAAACCCTGTCCGCGGGATTCCGCCGGCCAGGTCGTCGTCCGTCCCGTGGCCGCGGGGGACCGCCGCGGCCAGCGGATCTGGCGACTGCCCGGCGCCGCCGCTACGATGACGCCCTGTGCGCGCCGGCCCAGTGGCCCGGCTGCGCCGCCCGCGTTGAAATCGGCGCCGGCCCACCCGATATTGCGCTTTGCCCCGCTCCACCGTGGTCGGGGGTTCAGGAACCACCATGCCCATCTACGAGTTTGAATGCAGCGGCTGCGGCCATCGTTTCGACCGCCTGCAGAAGCTGTCCGATGCCGATCCCACCGTCTGCCCCGCCTGCGCGGCGGCGAAGCTGCACCGCCTGGTCAGCGCGCCGGCGTTCCGCCTGGCCGGCAGCGGCTGGTACGAGACCGATTTCAAGAAGGACGGCGAGAAGAAGCACAACCTCGCCGGCACCGTCGCGGCGAGTCCGGAAGCCAAGTCCGCGTCGTCGCCGGAGCCGGCCGCCGCCAAGCCGGCCGCGACCGCCACGGCCGACTGAGGCCGCCGGCGGCCGTCGTGTCGCCGCCCCTGCGCTGCGCCGTCGGCATTCGCCGGATCGCCGGCGATGCTAAGATTCCGGGTCTTTTCCCCCGTTCATGCCGCCAGCCGGCCCGGAGTTTCCAGCGCATGCGCACGCATTACTGCGGCCTCGTCAACGAGGCCCTGATCGACCAGACCGTCACCCTCTGCGGCTGGGTCAACACGATCCGCCTGCAGGCGCACGTGGCCTTCGTCGACCTGCGTGACCACGAGGGCGTGGCGCAGGTGGTGATCGAGCGCGACAACGCCGCGGCGTTCGCCATCGCCGGCGAACTCGGCAACGAGTACTGCCTGCGCGTCACCGGCACGCTGCGCCGCCGCCTGGCGGCGAACGACAAGCTGAAGACCGGCGCGGTCGAACTGCTCGCCGAGCGCGTGGAGATCCTCAACGCGGCCAGGGACTTGCCGTTCGCGCTGCACGAGAACCCCAACGAGGACATGCGGATGACCTACCGCTACCTCGACCTGCGCCGCCCCGAGATGCAGGCAATGCTGCGCAAGCGCACGCGGCTGGTGCAGACGCTGCGCCGCTACCTCGACGCGCGCGGCTTCCAGGACATCGAGACGCCGATCCTGACCAAGGCCACGCCCGAGGGCGCGCGCGACTACCTGGTGCCCAGCCGCGTGCATCCGGGCCAGTTCTACGCGCTGCCGCAGTCGCCGCAGCTGTTCAAGCAGATCCTGATGATGGCCGGCTTCGACCGTTACTACCAGATCGCGCGCTGCTTCCGCGACGAGGACCTGCGCGCCGATCGCCAGCCGGAATTCACCCAGCTCGACATGGAGTTCGCCTTCGTCGAGGAGAAGGACGTGCAGGACATGGTGGAGGAGCTGATCCGCCACGTGTTCCGCGAGGTGCAGGGCGTGGAGCTCGACGCCGTGTTCCCGCGCATGACCTGGGCGGAGGCGATGCGTCGCTTCGGCTCGGACAAGCCCGACCTGCGCCTTGCGCTGGAACTGGTCGACGTGGCCGACGCGCTGAAGGGCGTGGAGTTCAAGGTGTTCGCCGAGCCGGCCAACGATCCGGCCGGTCGCGTGGCCGCGTTGCGCGTGCCGGGCGGCGCGGCGCTGTCGCGCAAGGACATCGACGTGTTGGCTGCCTACGTCGCCAGGTACGGCGCGAAGGGCCTGGCCTGGATCAAGGTCGAGGACCGCGCCAAGGGACGCGAGGGCGTCAGCTCGCCGGTGGCCAAGTTCCTCGACGACGTGGCGCTCGCTGCCGTGCTCGACGCGACCGGCGCGCAATCCGGCGACATCGTGTTTGTCGGCGCGGGCAAGTGGAAGACCGTCACCGACTTCATGGGCGCGCTGCGGCTCAAGGTCGGCAAGGATCGCGGCTTGGTCGAGGAGGGCTGGAAGCCGCTGTGGGTCACCGACTTTCCGATGTTCGAGTACGACGAGGACGAGCAGCGCTATGTCGCCCTGCATCATCCGTTCACCGCGCCGAAGATCGATGACATCGCCGACCTGAAGAGCCATGCCGACACCGCGGTCAGTCGCGGCTACGACATGGTGCTCAACGGCAACGAGATCGGCGGCGGCTCGATCCGCATCCATCGCCCGGACATGCAGAGCGCGGTGTTCGGCCTGCTGGGCATTGGCGCGGAGGAGGCGCAGGCCAAGTTCGGCTTCCTGCTCAAGGCGCTGAAATTCGGCGCGCCGCCGCACGGCGGCATCGCCTTCGGTATCGACCGCATCGCCGCGCTGATGGCCGGCACCGAGTCGATCCGCGACGTGATCGCCTTCCCCAAGACCACCAGCGCGCAGGACCTGATGACCGACGCGCCGTCGGTGGTGTCCGCCGCGCAGTTGAAGGAGCTGTCAGTGGCGGTCGTCGAGGGCAAGCCCTGAGGCGCCCGGCACCTGCCTTTGCCGGGCGAGACGCGCGATGACCGAACCCCGAAATCACCGCCCCGGGCCTGTCGAAGGGACCGATTCCGAATCCCGGCTCCCGGCCCACGTGATCCTGCTGCACGGCTTGTGGATGCGCGGGTTTGCACTATCCATGCTGCATCACCGGCTGATGGAGGCGGGCTTTCGCGTCCACCGCTTCGATTACCTGAGCGTGGCCGCCAGCCAGCAGCGCATCCTGGATCGCCTGCACCAGCGCATCGCCGGCTTGGCGGGCGAGGCCGATACGGTGCATCTGGTCGGCCACAGCCTGGGCGGGCTGCTGGCGCTGCGCGCCTGCAGCGACGGCGAAGTGCTGCCGCCGGGGCGTATCGTCTGCCTCGGCTCGCCCTTGCGCGGCAGCGCCGCGGCGCGCAGCTTTGCCCGCTGGGGTCGCGGCGGCGAGCTGTTGCTGGGGCACAACCGCCAGTTGCTGGAACAGGGCTTCGAGCGTTGGGACGGCGAACGTGAGGTGGGTGTGATCGCCGGCCGCGTGGCGCTGGGCCTGGGCGCCGTGCTGGGCCATCTGGAGGGCGAGCACGACGGCACCGTGGCGGTGGAAGAGACGCGTCTGCCGGGGCTGGCCGACCACTGCGTGGTGGAGTCGAATCACACTGGCCTGCTGTTCTCGCCGGAGGTGGCGCGGCGGGTGGCGTGTTTCCTGCGCGAGGGACAATTTGCCGCCATGCCGGGCGCCGGCACACCTGCCGATTTCGGGTAAAATTGGCCGCTTGTCCAATCGCGTCACGCAGGAATCGTCATGGGTAGAGGTCCGTCCATCGAAGGTCGCAAGAACGCCGAGGACGCCAAGCGCGCCAAGGTGTTCACCAAGCTGATCCGCGAGATCACCGTCGCCACCCGCGCCGGCGTGGCCGACCCTGGCGGCAACCCGCGCCTGCGCGCGGCGGTGGACAAGGCGCTGTCGGCCAACATGACCAAGGACACCATCGAGCGCGCGATCAAGCGCGGCTCCGGTGCCGATGGCGGCGCCGACATGCAGGAGCTGCGCTACGAAGGCTACGGCCCGGCCGGCATCGCGCTGATCATCGACTGCTTCACCGACAACCCCACCCGCACCGTGGCCGACGTGCGCTACGCGCTGACCAAGCACGGCGGCAACCTGGGCACCTCCGGCTCGGTGGCCTTCCAGTTCACCCGCTGCGGCGAGCTGGTGTTCGCCACCGACAACGACGCCAGCGCCGAGGAATTCGTGCTCGACTCCGCGCTCGAGGCCGGTGCCGACGACGTGATCAACGAACACGGCGAGAGCATCGTGCTGTGCGCGCCGGAGCACTTCGAGGCGATACAGCAGGCCCTGATCGACGCCGGCCTCAACGCCGTGCATGCCGGCGTGGTGATGCGCCCGAACAACCGCGTCGAGGTGCCGGCCGAGGCGCTGGAACCGCTGCAGGACCTGCTCGACAAGCTCGACGCGCTGGATGACGTGAGTGAGGTGTCGCACAACGCCTTGCTGCCAGCCGATGGCTAGCAGCAAGGCGGGGAATCGGGAATCGGGAATCGGGAATCGGACAAGCCGGCTCGCTTCAACCGATTCCCCATTCGCGATTCCCCATTCCCGCGCGGTGCGCATCATCGGCATCGACCCGGGCAGCCAGCGCACGGGCGTGGGCATCATCGACGTCGACGACGGCGGCAAGCTGGTCCACGTGTTCCATGGCGCGCTGGCGGTGACGGGGGAGGCGAGTTTCCCGCTGCGCCTGAAACGCATCTTTGACGAACTGTGTGACATCATCGCCGCCCATCAGCCGGTCGAGTGCGGCATCGAGCGCGTTTTCATGGCGCGCAATGCCGATTCCGCGCTGAAACTGGGGCAGGCACGCGGCGCCGCGATCTGCGCGGTGGTCAGTCGGGGGATCGTGGTGCACGAATACGCGGCAACCGAGGTCAAGCAGTCCGTGGTCGGCAGTGGGCGCGGCGACAAGGCGCAGGTGCAGCACATGGTCGGTGTGCTGCTCGGCCTCAAGGGTCCGCTGCAGGCCGATGCGGCCGACGCGCTGGCGATCGCGGTGGCGCATGCGCACACCCGCGCCAGCCTGGCCCGCGTCGGCATCCCGCGCACGGCATGGAGGCGGCGCCGGTGATCGGTCGACTGCGCGGCATCCTGGTTTCGCGCCAGCCGCCCTCGCTGCTGGTGGAGGTGGGCGGCGTCGGCTACGAGGTCGAGGCGCCGATGTCCACGATCTACGACCTGCCCGCCACCGGCGCCGAAGTGACCTTGCTGATCCATCACGCGGTGAAGGAGGACAGCGTCGCGCTGTACGGCTTCCTGCGCGAGAACGAGCGCACCCTGTTCCGCAGCCTGCTCAAGGTCAGCGGTATCGGCGCGAAAATCGCGCTGGCGGTGCTGTCGGGCGTTTCCACCGAGCATTTCGCCCGGCTGGTGCATGCCGGCGACGTGGTGGCGCTGACCAAGATCCCGGGCATCGGCAAGAAGACCGCCGAGCGCATCGTGGTGGAGCTGCGCGACCGCGTCGACGGCTTGTCCACTCCCGGCGGCGTATCCCTGCCGGGTGCCGCCGCAGCGCTGGATACCGCAGGCGAGGCGACGGTGGCGCTGCAGCAGCTCGGCTACAAACCCGTCGAAGTGAGCCGGCTGGTGCAGAAGGTCGCCGCGGAAGGTGACAGCGCCGAGGCCATCATCCGCAAGGCCTTGCGCGCCGCGTTGGGCAACTAGGCCGTCAGGATTTCCATGAGCGAACAAGTGCACGACCAGGCGCCCGCTTCCAGCGGCGTCGACAACGGCCACGGCGCCAGGTCGGCCCTGATCCTCGGGGCGCTGGGCGTGGTGTTCGGCGACATCGGCACCAGTCCGCTGTACACGATGCACGAGACCTTCCTGCCCGATCACGGCCTGCACCCGCACCCGAGTACCGTGCTGGGCATCCTGTCGCTGGTCACCTGGTCGCTGATCATGGTGGTGGCGGTGAAGTATGTCAGCCTGGTGATGCGCGCCGACAACAAGGGCGAGGGCGGCATCATGGCCTTGATGACCCTGGCCCAGCGCGCGGCCGGCAAGTCGGTGCGTGCACGGCGGCTGATCATGCTGATGGCCTTGTTGGGCGCCGCGCTGTTCTTCGGCGATGGCGTGATCACGCCGTCGATCTCGGTGCTCTCGGCGGTCGAGGGCCTGCAGGTCGCCGCGCCGTCGCTGTCGCACTACGTGGTGCCGATCACCGTGGTGATCCTGCTCGGCCTGTTCTGGCTGCAGCGCCACGGTACCGCCCGCATCGGCGTGCTGTTCGGGCCGATCATGATGCTGTGGTTCCTGGCGCTGGCGGTGATCGGCGTGCACAACATCATCAAGGCGCCGGGCGTGCTGTGGGCGCTCAATCCGTACCATGCGGTGCAGTTCTTCATGACGCACGGCGCGGCCTCGTTCCTGGCGCTGGGTTCGGTGGTGCTGTGCGTGACCGGCGCCGAGGCGCTGTACACCGACATGGGCCATTTCGGGCGCTACCCGATCCGCGCAGCATGGTTCGGTTTCGTGATGCCCGCGCTGCTGCTGAACTACTACGGCCAGGGCGGTCTGCTGCTCGATCATCCCGAGGCGATCGCCAACCCGTTCTACCACTCGGTGCCGGACTGGGCGCTGTACCCGATGATCGGGCTGGCCACGCTGGCTACCGTGATTGCTTCGCAGGCGGTGATCTCCGGCGCGTTCACCGTGTGCCGGCAGGCGATTCAGCTCGGCTTCCTGCCGCGCATGCAGGTGGTGCACACCTCGCGCGAGGCGATCGGGCAGATCTTCCTGCCGTGGATCAACCGCGGCCTGATGGTGGCGGTGATCGCCACCGTGATCGGCTTCGGCTCCTCCAACGCGCTGGCCGGCGCCTACGGCATCGCGGTGACCGGCACCATGGCGATCGACACCGTACTGACCATGATCGTGGCGCGCCGCATGTGGCAGTGGAACCGCACCGTGGTGATCCTCACCGGCCTGCTGCTGCTGGCGATCGACCTGAGCTACTTCGGCGCCAATACGCTGAAGATCCCCGACGGCGGCTGGTTCCCGCTGGTGCTCGGCGTGCTGCTGTTCACCGTGATGACCACCTGGCGCCGCGGCCGCGAACTGGTGGTGCGCGAGATCAAGCAGGGCGGCCTGGCGCTGGCGCCGTTCATCGAGAACATGACCGAGCATCCGCCGATCCGGGTGCCGGGCACGGCGGTGTTCCTCACCGCCAACCAGGAGGCCGTGCCGCATGCACTGCTGCACAACCTCAAGCACAACAAGGTGCTGCACGAGCGCAACGTGCTGCTCACCGTGGCCATCCTGGAGACGCCGGTGGCCGACGCCGAGGAGCGCATCCAGATCAGCCGGCTGAGCGACGACTTCTACAGCCTGGAACTGCGCTTCGGCTTCGCCGAGGACCCGAACATCCCGCTGGCCCTGTCGCGCTGCACCCGCGAGGGCCTCGGTTTCGACATGATGGACACCACCTTCTTCCTGTCGCGCGAAAGCATCGTTTCCAGCGAGCGGCGCCCCGGCATGGCGCCCTGGCGCGACAAGCTGTTCGCCTTCATGGCACGCAACGCGCTCCCCGCCACCGCGTTCTTCCAGATCCCCGGCAACCGGCTGATCGAGCTGGGAGCGCAGGTGGAGATCTGAATTGCCGGGAATAGGGAATGGGGAATAGGGAATAGTAGAATCGCCGTGGACTTGGAGGTTTTTCCGATTCCCTATTCCCCATTCCCCATTCCCGGCCCTCATGACCGATCACCGCATCATCGCCCCCGCCGCCCAGCTCGATGACGAGGCGCTGGAGGCGACCATCCGTCCCAGGCGACTGGCCGAGTATCTCGGGCAGCAGGCGGTGCGCGAGCAGCTGTCGATCTACATCGAGGCAGCGAAGAAGCGCGGCGGTGCGCTGGACCACGTGCTGGTGTTCGGTCCGCCGGGTCTGGGCAAGACCACGCTGAGCCACGTGATCGCCAACGAGCTGGGCGTCAACCTGCGCTCCACCTCCGGCCCGGTGCTGGAGCGCGCCGGCGATCTCGCCGCGCTGCTGACCAACCTGGAGGCGAACGACGTGCTGTTCGTCGACGAGATCCACCGCCTGTCGCCGCTGGTCGAGGAAGTGCTGTACCCGGCGATGGAGGACTTCCAGATCGACATCATGATCGGCGAAGGCCCGGCCGCGCGCTCGATCAAGCTGGACCTGCCGCCGTTCACCCTGATCGGCGCCACCACCCGCGCCGGCATGCTCACCGCGCCCTTGCGCGACCGCTTCGGCATCGTGCAGCGGCTGGAGTTCTACAGCGCCGACGAGCTGACCGCGATCGTGCGGCGTGCGGCACGCATCCTCGGCATCGTGTGCGCGCCGGAAGGCGCACAGGAAATCGCCCGCCGCTCGCGCGGCACCCCGCGTATCGCCAACCGCCTGCTGCGCCGCGTGCGCGACTACGCCGAAGTGCGCGCCGGCGGCGAGATCACTTTGGCGGCGGCGCAGGCGGCGCTGGACATGCTGAAGATCGACCCGGAGGGCTTCGACGAACTGGACCGGCGCCTGCTCGGCCTGATCGTGGAGAACTTCGACGGCGGTCCGGTCGGCGTGGAATCGCTGGCCGCCGCCCTGAGCGAGGATCGCGGCACGCTGGAGGACGTGGTCGAGCCGTACCTGATCCAGCAGGGCTACCTGATCCGCACCGCGCGCGGGCGCATGATCAGCAGCAAGGGCTGGCGCTATCTCGGGCTGGCGCCGCCGGCGCGCCAGCAGCCGGTGGCGGATCTGTTCAACGGCGAGGAGTGAGTGCAGAGGAGTGAGAAACGAGAGAAAGCCCGCTCCGACAGGCTCCCGACCCTCGCCCCGCTCCCAAGCTCTCTCTCACTCCTCACTCCTCTCCACTCATTCCTCTTCACTCACTCCCGATATCCCTTCCATGTCGTCAGCCGCTCCCGAAACCGCTCCCTTCGCCTGGCCGGTGCGGGTCTACTGGGAAGACACCGATGCCGGCGGCGTGGTCTACCACGCCGGCTACCTGCGTTTCATGGAGCGCGCCCGCAGCGAATGGATGCGCGCGCTGGGCGTCGACCAGATGGCGTACAAGCAGGCCACCGGATTGGCCTTCATGGTGCGCGACATGCACATCGACTTCCTGCGGCCCGCCCTGCTGGATGATGAACTGTCCGTGACGGTGGAAGTCAAAGAACGGCGCGCGGCCAGTATCCTGTTCGCCCAGACGATCATGAAGGCGGACGGCAGCTGCCTGGTTCGTGCCAGCGTGCGGGTAGCCTGCGTGGAACTTGAACGCATGCGCCCCGCGCCGATACCGCCGGACCTGATCCCGCCGCTTCCCGCCTGAAAACCGACCCTCGCCGAACCCCACGGAGAACCTGCAAGCCATGAATGGTGGACTGAACATTTTCACGCTGGTGGCCGATTCGAGCCTGCCGGTGCAACTGGTGCTGCTGATCCTGCTGGTGTTCTCGTTCCTGTCGTGGGTGATCATCATCCGCAAGTACACCCAGACCAAGGCCGCGCTGGAAGACGCCGAGGCGTTCGAGGAGCGCTTCTGGTCCGGCGGCGACCTGGCCCAGCTGTTCCGCGAGGTCAGCAATCGCGGCGACAGCGGCGGCATCGAGAACATCTTCGAATCGGGCTTCCGCGAGTTCGCCCGCCAGCGCCAGCGCAAGACGCACGACGCGCGCGCGGCGATCGAGGGTTCCGAGCGCGCAATGCAGGTGGCCGGCACCCGCGAGATCGGCCTGCTCGAGCGCAACCTGGAGTTTCTCGCCAACGTCGGCTCGATCAGCCCCTACGTGGGCCTGTTCGGCACGGTGTGGGGCATCATGGGCGCGTTCCAGGGTCTGGGCGACATGAAGGACGTGACCATCGCCGTGGTCGCGCCGCACATTTCCGAGGCGCTGATCGCCACCGCCATGGGCCTGTTCGCCGCCATCCCCGCGCAGTGGGCGTACAACCGCTACGCAACCAAGGTCGAGCGCATCGCCTCGCGCTACGACGTGTTCCAGGAGGAGTTTTCCTCCGTGCTGCAGCGGCAGATCCAGACCGACGACGCAGCCTGAGCGGAGAGCGATCATGCGAACCTCCGGGCGCGGCAAGCGCTACAAGCTGAAATCCGAGATCAACGTGGTGCCCTACATCGACGTGATGCTGGTGCTGCTGATCATCTTCATGGTCACCACGCCGATGCTCAACAACAGCGTCGACGTGCAGCTGCCGCAGTCCGATGCCAAGTCGCTGCAGCAGAAGAAGGATCCGGTGCTGGTGTCGGTGCTGCAGGACGGCCAGCTCTACCTCACCCTGAGCGGAGCGAAGAGGGAGCTGGTGGACGCGGACACGCTCAAGCTGAAGGTCGGCGCCTTCGTGCGCGAGAACCCGCAGGTGAACGTGCTGGTCGGCGGCGACGAGCGCGGCAGCTACGGCGGCGTGTTCAAGGTGCTGGCCGACCTGCAGGCCGCCGGCGTGGCCAAGGTCGGCCTGATGGGCCAGCCGGGCCCCGCGAACGAGCCAGGCAAGGGCGCGTCCGATGGACGAAAGTAGGGCGACGCCGAAGGCGGTCGTGCTGTCCGCCGTCCTGCATCTCGGCATCGTGGGCTTCCTGTTCCTCGCCGTGCTGCCGTGCGCGTCGTACGAGAGTTTCTTCAACGCGCTGCACCTGCCGTCGTGGATGAACCCGATCACCTGCACGGCACCGCTGAAACTGCAGGGCCCGATCATCGAGGCCACCCTGATCGGCCCCACCGGAAGCCCGCCGCCGAAGGCGGTCAAGGTCAAGCCGGTGCCGAACACGGTGCCGCCGCCGCCCACCGTCACCCCGCCCAAGCCGACGCCGGAGAAGCCGGCAGTGAGCCAGTTGCCGCCGCCGCCGAAGCATCCGGACACGGTCGACCAGGAGCGCGTGGTCGAGGACGCGGCGCTGAAGGCGGAAGAGGCGAAGAAGGTGCAGGAGGAGAAGGAGCGCCAGCGCCAGGCCGAGCTAGACGCCCAGGCGGCCAAAAAGAAAGAGGAGGAGCGCAAGAAGCTCGACGCGATCTTCGCCAAGATGGCGGCCGCTTCCGCGCAGACGCGGCAGCTGGACAACAAGGCGAAACAGGCCCAGCAGCAATTGGCCGACCTGAAGAATGCGCAGGACAACGCGCGTTCCGACCTGCCGCCCGCTTCCCAGCTGCAGACGGGCAACAACAGCCCGGACAGCGATCTGAGCAGCGAGTATGCAGCGGCCATTCAGAATGCGGTCACACCGAACTGGTTACGTCCGGATAACATGCCGGAAGTGCCGTGCGATGTTCACATCGTGCAGTCACCCGGCGGTGACGTCCTGAGCGCCACGGTCGATTCCAGTTGCCCGTACGACGAGGCCGGAAGGCGCTCGGTGGAAAACGCCGTGTTGCGCACCAAGACCTTGCCGTACAAGGGGTTCGAAAAAGTGTTCCGGCGCAATCTCACCTTCACCTTCAGGCCGCAATGACCAAGCCCACGCGAAAGTTTAGTCTCGCCGTCGCCCTCCTCATGCTGGCCGCGGCCGCGCTGTTTGCCGGCCCGGTGGTGGCGCAGTCGCCGTTGACGGTGGACATCGTCGGCGGCGTCAAGACCGCCACGCCGATCGTGGTGGTGCCGTTCGCCCAGCAGGGCGGTGCGCCGCTGTCGACCGACGTGGCCGACGTGATGCGCAACGATTTCAACCGCTCCGGCAAGTTCCGCTCGCTGGCCAGGAGCGACATCGTGGAAACGCCGGCGCAGGGCTCGGAGATCAAGTTCGCCACCTGGCGCCTGCTCAAGCAGGACTACATCGTGGTCGGGCGCATCGGCGATGCCGGCAACGGCACGCTCACCGTCACCTACGAGCTGTGGGACATCAACAAGCAGCAGGAGCTGCTCGGCGGCACCTTCACCACGCCGGCCGGCGACCTGCGCGGCGTGGCGCACCGGATGGCCGACAAGATCTACGAGAAGATCACCGGCGTGCGCGGCGCGTTCTGGACGCGCATCGCCTACGTCACCTCGGTGGGCCTGGGCAACAACACGACCTATTCGCTGATCGTCGCCGACTCCGACGGCTACAACCCGCAGGTGGCGGTGCGTTCGCGCGAGTCGCTGCTGTCGCCGGCGTGGTCGCCGGACGGTTCCAGCATCGCCTATGTCTCCTTCGAGGACGGCAATTCCTCGATCCGCATCCAGAACATCCTCACCGGCGCGCGGCAACTGGTGTCCGCCCGCAAGGGCATCAACGGTGCGCCGTCATGGTCGCCGGACGGCAAGAAGCTCGCGGTGTCGCTGTCCTATGTGGGCAACCCGGAAATCTTCGTGATCGACCTGGCCACCCACCAGACCACCCGGCTGACCAACAGCCTGTCGATCGACACCGAACCGGTCTGGGCGCCGGATGGCCAGAGCGTCTATTTCACCTCCGACCGCTCCGGTCGCCCGCAGATCTACCAGGTGTCTGCCGCGGGCGGCACGCCGCAGCGGATCACCTTCCAGGGCCAGTACAACGCCAAGGCCTCGGTGAGCTACGACGGCAAGCAGATCGCCATGGTGCAGGGCGGCGGGAACGTGTATCGTATCGTCATTCAGGATCAGAGTCTGGGCGGGCAGCAGCGGTTCATTTCGCCAGGCCCGCTGGACGACTCGGTCAGCTTCGCACCCAATGCCAGCATGCTGCTGTATTCAGCCACCGAAGGTAGTCGTGGAGTCCTGTATTCCGTGTCCAGCGACGGTATGGTGCGCGATCGCCTGCGCCTCGCCGAAGGCAACGTGCAGGAACCCTCCTGGGGGCCTTATCGGGAACCTTGAATTTTCGTGTCGCCGCGTGGCCAGCTGCGCGACGGCATGATGCCCATGGAACGGGCCCGGACGGCGCCTTCTGCGCGTTTCGGTTTCGGGTGGGACGCGCGGTGCGGACCCGCCAGGCAGAGCGGCCATGCAGCATCACGCATCGTCGATCTTTCGGATGTCAAAATAACAGCCGGTCAACCGGCGACCAGCGTTTGTAACCTCCATCGTCATCTGTTTGTCGGAACTCAACTCGCTATAAGGAACGTCACCATGAACAATACCGTTCGCATTGCCCTGGTTGCCCTGCTCTGCGTGGGCGCGGCAGCGTGCAGCAAGAAGGCGGAAGTCAAGCCGCAGCCACCGGTCGAGCAGACCGCGCCGCCGCCGGCCGCTCCCGTGTCCGATGGCAAGTACACCCCCGCCGACCTCGATACCGATGCCTGCCTGCGTCAGCGCGTCGTGTACTTCGACTTCGACAAGTCCGAGATCAAGCCGGAGTTCCAGCAGATCATGGCGTGCCACGCCAAGTACCTGCAGGATCGCCCGAGCGCCCAGCTGCGTCTGGAAGGCAACACCGACGAGCGCGGTACCCGCGAGTACAACCTGGGCCTCGGCGAGCGTCGTGCCAATGCCGTCGACAGCGCGCTGCAGGCCAATGGCGGCTCGGCCAGCCAGATGACCGTCATCAGCTACGGCAAGGAAAAGCCGGTTTGCCGCGAGCACAATGAAGACTGCTGGAGCAAGAACCGCCGCGTCGAGATCGTCTACACGGCGCAGTAATGATGAAGCGACTGGCTAAGGGTTTTTCGGCCAGGATCAGCATGGCGGGCGCCTTGGCGTCCGCCATGCTGTTCGCGCTTCCGGTATTTGCGCAGGATGCCCGGCTCAGCCTGGCCGACCGCGTCAGCCGGCTGGAGCAGCAGGCACAGGGCCGCGACCAGAACGGCACCGGCCTGGTCAACCAGATCCAGCAACTGAGCTCGCAAGTGCGCGAGATGCAGGGACAGATCGAGGAGTTGCAACACCAGTTGCAGGTGCTCGAAGACAAGAACAAGGCCCAGTACGGTGACCTCGACGCGCGCCTGGCGCGCCTCGAAGGTGGCGGTGCGGGCAATGCGCCGGCGCAGTCCGGCACCCCGGCGGCGGCCGGCGCAGCGACAGCAGCGGCGGCAGGTTCCGCCAGCGCATCGAACGCCCCGGCGGCAGCATCGAGCAGCGCCGCCCCGGCCGATCCGGCCGCGGCGCAGGCGGCTTACGACACGGCATTCCAGTCGATCCGCGGCGGCAATTACGCCGCGGCCTCGCGGCAGTTCCGTGCCTTCATCCAGCAGTACCCAAACCACGCGCTGGTGCCCAATGCCTGGTACTGGCTGGGGCAATCGTATTTCGTCACCACCAACTACGGCGTGGCGCTGGATGCGTTCAAGCAGCTGGTCGAGCAGTTCCCGCAAAGCGACAAGACCCCTGATGCGCTGCTCAAGGTCGGCTACTGCCAGATCGAGCTCAAGCAGGTCGACGCGGCCAAGGCCACGCTGAAGCAGGTCGTCGCCAAGTACCCCGGGTCGGACTCCGCGAGCCTGGCGCAGGAACGCCTGCAGCGTCTGCAAGTCCAGACCGGCGGCTGAGGCAAAGCGGTGAACGGCGAGGAAACGCGCGTGGCGCCCACCGCGCCTGCGGCCGCGGTTGCCGAACGCCTGCGCATCACCGAGATCTTCCACTCGATCCAGGGTGAGGCCGACGCGGTCGGCTGGCGAACGGTGTTCGTGCGCCTCACCGGCTGCCCGTTGCGCTGCGTGTGGTGCGACACCGAGTATTCGTTCCATGGCGGCAACTGGCACGCGATCGACGACATCATGGCCGAGATCGCCACGCACGGCGCGCGCCATGTCTGCGTTACCGGTGGCGAGCCATTGGCGCAGAAGCGCTGCCTGATCCTGCTGCGCAAGCTGTGCGACGCCGGCTACGAGGTGTCGCTGGAGACTTCTGGCGCGCTGGACGTGTCCGCCGTGGACGCGCGAGTGCACAAGGTGATGGACCTGAAGGCGCCCGATTCCGGCGAGAGCGGCCGCAACCTGTGGTCGAACCTCGATCACCTGCTGCCGCACGACCAGATCAAGATCGTGCTCGCCAGCCGTACCGACTACGAGTGGGCACGCGCCATGCTGGCTGAGCATGCCCTGGCCGAGCGCTGCATGGTGCTGTTCTCGCCGGTACACGGCGCGGTCGAACCGCGCGAACTGGCCGAGTGGATCCTCGCCGACAAGCTCGACGTGCGATTCCAGTTGCAGCTGCACAAGCTGCTGTGGAACGACGCGCGGGGGAAGTAGGGCGTTGAGCGAGAAGTGAGTGGAGAGGAGTGAGACGTGAGAGAACAGCAGCGAGCACGGACTTCTCTCACTTCTCACTCCTCTCCACTCACTCCTGTCTTTTTGTCTTGAGAGTGCGAACCATGCCTGATCAACCACCCCGCAAGGCCGTCGTGCTTGTTTCCGGCGGCATGGATTCGGCCGTCACCATTGCGCTTGCGCGCGAACAGGGCTACCAGGTGCATGCATTGAGCGTGGCCTATGGCCAGCGCCATCGTTCCGAGCTGGCGGCATCCGATCGGGTGGCGGGCATGCTCGGTGCGGTCGAGCACAAGACCGTGGCGGTCGACCTGCGCAGCATCGGCGGCTCGGCGCTCACCGCCGACATCGACGTTCCGCTCGACGCGGGCGACAGCGCCGACATCCCGGTGACCTACGTGCCGGCGCGCAACACGATCATGCTGTCGATCGCGCTGGGCTGGGCCGAGGTGCTCGGCTCCAGCGATATCTGGTGCGGTGTCAACGCGGTCGACTATTCGGGATACCCGGATTGCCGGCCGGCCTTCATCGTGGCGTTCGAAGCGCTGGCGAACGTGGCCACCAAGGCCGGTGTCGAAGGCGCCGGCATCCGCGTGCATGCGCCGCTGATGCACATGAGCAAGGCCGACATCGCGCGCGAAGGCCGCCGCCTGGGCGTCGACTTCTCCGCCACGGTCAGCTGCTACCGCGCCGATGACGAGGGCCGCGCCTGCGGTCACTGCGATGCGTGCCGGTTGCGCGCGCAGGGTTTTCGCGAGGCGGGCATGGCCGACCCCACGCGCTACGCGTGAGCGCGCGTTTGCTTGTGCCATCATGGCGCACACCGTAAAATCGAAGGCTTGCCCGGCAGACGCCGGGCGCACGCACGGGTCGTTAGCTCAGTTGGTAGAGCAGTAGACTTTTAATCTATTGGTCCCGGGTTCGAGTCCCGGACGACCCACCAGTTCCCCGAGTGCCGCTGTTCGCGAATCCAGGCGAGTCACGTGCTGCCGCGGGCGGCCAGCGCCGCCAGCATCGCGCTGCGCAGGCGCTGCGGCGAGACCGGCTTGTACAGCACGGTCAGCTTGTCCGCGAGCACTTCCTGCAACCGTTCGGCGCGGGTTTCGCCGGTCACCAGCAGGCGCGCGAAGCGGATTTCGCCATCGCGTTCATAGAGGCGGTCGAGTTCGGCGAACAGGTCGGTGCCGCGCTCGCCCGAGCGCAGGTGCAGGTCGCAGATCACGATGTCCACCGGCGCCGGCCAGTTCTCGACCGCCTCCTGTGCCTGCTGGTGGTCTTCGGCCACCGCCACGTCGCAACCCCAGCAGCGCAGCAGGAAGCGGATGCCGGAGAGGATAGCCGGGTCGTCGTCCAGCACCAGCACCCGGCAGCCGGCCAGGTCGCCATCGGACTCTTCCTCCTCCACGTCGGTCGGCGGCGGCAGCATCTGTGCGCTGGCCAGCGGCAACTCGAAGTGGAACACGCTGCCGCGGCCCGGCCGCGAGTCCACCTTCACCACGGTATCGAGCAACTGCGCCAGCAACTGCACCGTGGCCAGGCCCAGGCCGAGGCCCGATTGGGAACCGTCGGTGAGGCCGGCATCGGTGTGGTCGTCGATGCGGTAGAACTCGTCGAATACATGGGGCAGATGTTCGGCGGCGATGCCGCTGCCGGTGTCCCACACCTCGATGCGCAAACGGTCGTTGCCGCTGCGTCGCACGCCGATCAGGGCGCCGCCGTGATGGGTGAAGCGCAACGCGTTGCTGACCAGGTTGTTGAGCATGCGCGTGAGCATCGTGCGGTCGCTGCGCACCCAGTCGCGCGCCGGATGGAAGCGCAGCGCCAGTCCACGTTGCTCGGCCACCATGGCGAAGGTGCGGCTGACCTCGGTGAACACCTGGTTGAGCGGAAATTCGCTGATCTCGACTTGCACCGCGCCGGCTTCCAGCCGCGACAGGTCCAGCAGTTCGCCGAACAGGTGGTCGAGCGAGTGCACGCATTCCTGGATGTGCGCGATGCGATCCAGGCGCTGCGGATCGTGCTCGTCCATCGCCAGCGCGGCGGAAAACAGGGTCAGGGCGTAAAGCGGCTGGCGCAGGTCGTGTGCGGCGGCGGCGAGGAAACGCGAGCGGGCTTCGCTGGCCGCTTCCAGTGCGGCGTTCTTGCGTTCCAGTTCCCGGGTGGCCTCCTCGATGCGCTCGCGCAGGCCACGCCGGCTCTCGAACAGTGCGGCGGCGGCGTGGTTGAACCCGCGCTGCAGTTCGCCGATCTCGGTGAGGTCGGTCACCGGCACGCTGACCGGTTGGTCGTCCTGGCCCAGTTGCCCCACCGCACCGGCCAGGCGCCGCAGCGGCGCGCTGATCCAGCGCGCCACCTGCCAGCCGATCACCCCGGCCACCACGAGGCTCAGCAGCAGTGCGATCAGGGTGTGGCGCAAGGTAGCGCGTTGCGCGGCGACGGCGTCGCGCAAGCTCACGTCAACCAGTACCGAGCCCAGTACCTGGGGCGGCGCATGAGCGGTGTCGACTACCTCGCGCACCACGCTGGTCACATCGTGCTCGTCGTCGTCACCGGTGCGGTGATCGGCCAGAATCTGGCCGTCGGCGGTGCGGATCTGCACCCGCGTCACGTGGGGCAACTCGCCGATCGAAGCGGCGATGCGCAGCAGCTCACGCAATTGCTGCGTCCGCAACGGCTGCACGCACACCGACGCGGTCTGGGTAGCGATGGCGTTGGCGTTGCTTTGTGCCATCCGATGCAGGGTGACCAGCTGGCGCTGGGTGAGCAGGGCCACCAGCAGCGCGGCCGTGATCAGGGTAGGCACCAGCGCCACGAAGGCGAGACGCTGCGTCAGCGTCGTGCGCTGCCACAGGCGTGCGGGCCAGGAATTGGTCGCCGTGTCCATCTGCCCCCTACCTCACCGTGCATCAACGCGCACCGGTACGCCGGGCCAGGTTCAGCCCTTGCATGCATCCGGATGCTCTGGACCTGATGCAACACTAGCGCGAAACGGGCAGGTTGACAGCTGCGCCGGGACGCCAGCGGCGATCCGTCGGCCGGCTTCTCATTGCGCCGGCCCGGGTGAACAACAGCCATCGTGGACGATCCGCGCCGCCCGGGGCTGCGTGACGCAGACGCGACCCAAGGGTCGCGTCTGCCCGGTCCGGAGACTATTTCAGGCCTTCGGTGAACCAGTAGGTACGCTTGCGCTTGCCGGTGTTGGGCGGGGTGACCTTCTGCGCGCCCAGTGCCGAAGTGTTGTTGCCGCCGCCGGTACCGGTCTGGTTGCCGCCGCCGATGAGCACCGGGGTGTACACACCGCTGCCGGGATTGACTTCGACCAGGCCGAATACCGGCGAAGGCGGCAGGCCGCCACCGTCGAACACGATGTAGCCGTTTGCGTTCTGGCCCTGACCGGTCAGGAAGTTGATCGCGTAGCCGCGCGCGATGCCCAGGTTCGGATAGCACATGTTCTTGTTCTGCGCAGGATCGGCCGGGGTGTTGGTACCGAAGTAAGTGAAGCCGGCCACCGTCAGCGGCGCGTTAACAGTCTTCTCGCCCGAGTGGGTCAGGGTGACGTAGAAGCCCGACGTGGTGCTGGTGGAGGAGTAGGGCGCGGTCGTTCCGGCGGCAGCGCCGGTCTGGTCGGTGAGCATGGATTCGGTAATCGTGGTCCAGCCGCTGGGCACGCTGGTGCCGGTGTTGGTGTCCTTCAGCATGTAGAAGCGGTTGACCACGCAGGAGGATGCGTTCGACGCCAACGGATGCTCACGGTCGCCGCTGGCGGCCACCACCGCGTCGAAGGTGGGGGTCGGCGTGACATCGGGCGGGTAGAAGAACTTGCGCGAGCCAGTGGGGTTGGTGGCGCAGCTGGCGCCGGTGCCGGTGCCGGTGGTACGCAGGCTGGCAAGCTTGGTCACCTGCCAGTTGACCGGGGAAGTGTCTTCGACATCGACGCGCCAGATGTTGCCGCCTAGGTCGCCGGTGTAGAGGCGGTCGGTGTAGCCGTCGCCATCGCGGTCGAGCAGGGTGATGTCGGCCGGGATCGCATAGGTCATGCCGGGTACCACGGCCGTGCAGCCGGACGGGCAGGCGCTCCATACCGTGCTGCCATCGAAGGCGTCCAGCACCACGATCGCGCGGCCCATGCTGTCTGCGCTGCTCGACGGGACCGGGTCCGTATCCTCATTGGGGTCATAGCCGCCGCCCATGACGACCACTGGGATGGGATCGCCGCTGAGGTCGGTGTGACCCTTGACCAGGGCCAACTTGGGTTGCGACCAGGTCTGGCCGAGTTCGGGGATGTCGGCGTTGGTCTTGCTCCACAGGAAAGTCGGCGGCTTGGTCGGGTCGCTCACATCGAATGCATAGATCAGCCGGCCGCCACGGCGCGCCGTGACGTAGATATAGGTCTTCGGGCTGGCGGCGACGCGCAGATCCCGGTAGACCGTAGTGGTGCCGTCGAAGAAGTAAGGCTTGTTGCTGCCGCTGGGGGAGCCCAGGGTGAGCAGCGGACTGTTGTTGTACAAGCGTTCGAACCGGCCGAAGAACTCGGGGGCGATGAACGACCACAGCTCGCCGCCCGGGCGCACCAGGCGTCCGCCGTCCATCGTGATCACGCCGGGGGCGGTGCCATCCTTGTTGCCGTTGACGGCGCGGAGGAAGCCGTCATTGGAACCGTAGAACACCACGATGCCGGTCGTGCCGCCGTAGTTGACCACAGCCGGCCGCGAATGCAGCACGTCGCCGTGGATGGACGGTCGAACGGTGACCGGGGTACCCGGCCCGGCCGGGCTCTCGGCACCGGCACCGGTGTTGTTGTCCTCGCCGCGGATCCAGTCGATCAGGTCATCAGTGGTGGGCGTCGTGGTCGAGCCGGTGCCGAAGAGGCTGCTGCCGGTCAGCGTGCTGACGTCGAACGTGGGCAGCGTGCCGGTAGTGGGGCAGCCGCCAACGGTGGTGCAGGTGTAGATCACCCGCTTCGACTGGTCGGTGAGATTGTCTGCGCGGATCATCTCCGCGACGCCGCCCTTGTCGACTACCTCGCCGTCGGCGGCATCGAAGGCGCCGCCGGCACCGGTCTGGCGGTTGATCCAGAAGCCGCCGGTCGGCCAGCTGGGAACGACGGTGCTGGTGTAGCCGCTGGCGGTGATGGTGAACGGGCCGTCGCGCGGGGTGTCGGTCTGGTGGTCTGCCGTCCAGAAGCTGACCGCGGTGGGCGAGATGAAGCCGGTGCCGGCGTTGCTGATCGCCGGGTTGCCCAGCGAGTCGTCCAGCACCACGTCACCGTTGCTGTCGAAACCTAGCTGGTACTGCTTGAGGTTGCCCGCCCAGCGCGGCGCGGCGGTGGCATCCGGACGGAACATGCCGACATAGACCTGGTTGAGCGAGGTACCCTGGGCGTTCACGCTGACCGGCAAGCTCACCGAGGCAAACACGCTGTTGGTGGCCTGCACTTCGTTCAGGACGGTGGTCAGCGCCTCGACCAGGCCGCTCACGTCGCCTGCCCTGACGTAGAAGTATTTGCCGCCGCCATTGGCGGCCATGCTCTTGATCAGGTTGATGTGATCGACGCATTTTTGCTGCTTGGCCTCACAGCCATCCGAAACGGCGATGGTGTAGGTGATGATGTTCTGCGGGTTGTGGTCGACCGAGGTGGAGGTGCCGGACAGGTCGGCCTGGTACATGAACTTCGCCCACTCGTCGCCCCAGTTCTGTTGATACTGGTTCGTGGGGTACAGCGGAATCATCGGCGGCGACATGGGACTGGTGCTGGCGGGGACGTCCATGGCCGTGGCCAGCGTCGACTGGGCCAGCGAGACGCTGTTGGGGTTCTTGGGCGCGTTGCTGCCGCTCACATTGGCCAGGTAGATGATGAAGTTCTTCTGGCAGATGTCGTTGATCGGCGACGTGTACGTGGTTCCGGACAGGCCCTTGCCGCCGCTGAAGAAAGCCCAGGCCTCTTCCATTGACTCGTCGAGATTGTTCGAGTTGGTGCTGGTGGCCGCGGTGCCCGGTCCGGTTCCGCCGCCGGGCGTGCCGGCGATCGCGCTCTGAAAGGCGGTGGCGCCCGGGGTGTCCAGCAAGGGCAGGGGCCCCGGCGGGGTCGGTGACGGGTTTGGGTAGAAGAACAAACCACCGTCGGCCGGGTTGAACATCATCAGGCCCATTTTGACCTGGCCGTTCAGCGGGCTGGTCGACGCTCCGATGGAGCCGATCATGTTGTAGAGCGCGCATGCCTCGAAGTCATGCGCCTTGGGTTTGGAGGCGATCCAGGAAGGGCAGTTGCTGCCGGGGAGTATCGTGGTAGCCGAGTTGCCGTTCGACGCGTTGTCCATGATCAACAACACGTTCGGCTGCCCGCCATTGATCGGATTGCCGGTGTACAGGTCGATATCCTCGCCGCTGGCGATGCCGGGCAGCGCCAAGGCGGCAGCGATCAGAACGAGAATGCGCAGCCGGCGGCTCGGGAAGGGATGTGCGTGTGACATGGCGGCTACTCCGCGGGGACGGCTACAAAATCAATAGGGGCAGGGCGTGCCGATCGGTACCTGCACGGCGGCGCCCTGGTGCACGGCGAGCGCGACGGCGGTGTTGCTCGGGTCGGTGACGCTGGACTTGATGTCCCAATCCGTTGCAGAGCACATCGAGGGCGCCGCCGGGGGAGGGGACACCGACGAGGACGGGCCGGGCAGGATCAGGTTGCCGTTGGGATTGTTGGGCACCTTGCAGACATCGCCCACCGGCAGGGACGCGTTCGGGATGATCTTGCTGTCCAGGCAGACCGGAGGGGCAACCTGCGCGGTGAAATCCGGTTTGCCGTCGCCGTTGACGTCGACCGGCACGACGGTGGTGGTGGTGATCGGCAGGCGGATGAACGGCTGGCTCATCACCTCCTCGATGCCCTGCTGGGCCACGGTGCCGGCTTCCAGCCGGTACTGCTGGTTGGCGGCGACCTTGGTGTTGATCATGCTGGAGCCGACCATGGAGATGGCGAAGAGCATGAAGATGACCAGGAAGACCAGCGTCATCACCAGGGTGAAGCCGCGTTGCGGTGCGCGGAAAGGGGAGATCTTCATCACTGGTTCTCCCTCTGGCCGCCGGTGTTCCAGATGCGGGCGACGGTACCGTAGACGTGCCGCTTGTAGTGGTCGTTGTACGGGCCATCCGCCGCGGCGCGGCCCAGGTCATAGGTGCGGGTGTCGGTCCAGCTGGCGGTGCTGTCGAGGTTGCGCGAAAGCAGGCTGATGCGTACGGCGGTGACATTGGCCCAGTTGGTGGTGGCCGACGTGGTCCACGGGTAAGCGGTGTCCGTCACCGCGGTGGTGCAGGACGCCGGCACGGCGCTGATGTCGGACGGGTTGTCGGCGTAACAGTCCGGCGAGCCGTTGTTGTCGAGGTCCACGCCGTAGCTGTAGTGCACGTCCTGGATGCCGGTGACCAGCGAGGAAGTCTGGATCGCGCCGTTCACGAACTCGGCCATCTTCAGCGTCGGCGTGGTGTCGGCGCCGGCGCCGCTGCACACGTCGCAGGTGGCCACGTAGTAGCTGCGCATGACGTACTTGCGCAGCTCGGCGGCGGGGCTGGTGCTGCAGGTGCCGCCAGCCACGGCAGCCTTGGTGTGCAGGGTGAAGTCGGCGGCGGTCTTGCTGTAGACCAGCGGCTTGCTGTCGGTCTCGCAGCCTGACCGCTGCACGTAGTAGTCGTTGCCGTTGGCCGTGGCGGAGATGTCACCGGAGACGTAGCTGACGGTGAGCACTTCCGTGCCCGCGGCCATGTTCGGCAAGGCGGCGGGCAGGCACGCGAGGGGGGTGGTGGCCAGCGCCGGTCCGTACACCGGCAGCGGAACGGTGACCGCCGACGTGTTGCTGAAACCCATCGAGGTCGGCGTCGCGGCGCAGGGATCGGACAAGGCGTAGCTGGCTGTGCTCACCGGCAGGCTGGAGCGGCCGTAGAAGCCGGCCATCTCGATGTCGCGGCTGATGGAGCGCAGGGCGAAGCGGCCGTTCTCGACCTGCTCGGAGGTCTTGTTGAACTCCGACCGCGCCTTGCTGGTGGACACGTACAGCGAACTGAGCCCGGCCAGCAGCGCCAGGCCGATGGCGATGGCAATCATCAGCTCGATCAGGGACATGCCCGCCTGCAGGCGGGCATGCGACATGGGCTGGCCGTGGGCGCGAGGAGTCATCATGTCGTCGTGAGGTTGGCGATCTGGACCTGGACGCTGATCACGCGCCGCAGGTTGGTATTGCCGAGCGAGCCTTTCCCGCACGACAGGCTTGGTGTGGCGGTGGGCATCAGGCCCTGCCAGGCGACGCTGACGCGATAGATCTGGTTGGCGGCGTCGACCTGCTCGACGCAGCCCACGGCACCGATCATGGCGCCGACCTTGGAGGTGCCGGACACTTCGCTGGAGCCGAGCAGGGCGTCTTTCCACGCGGCGAGATCGGCGTTGGCGGTGGCAATCTGGGCCGCCGAACCCGTGGCACAGACCGGCAGCGGGGCGGTGGTGGTACTGAGGCCGGTCGCACCGTCCGAATAGCACGCGGCGACCTGCCGGTTGGCATTGATGCGCGACACCATGTCCTGCACCAGGGTCAATGCCTGCACCCGCTGGTACGACTCCATCTCGCTGCGCGTGGATTTCGCCATCAGGGTGACGGTGCCGAGCAGGGCGATGGCCGCGATGACCAGCGACACCAGCGCCTCGATCAGCATCATGCCGCTCTGGTTCTTCATGGGCAGGTGACCTTGGTGGAATCGACCCGGCCGGTGGCGCCCACCGTGACGGTGAGGCAGAGCGGCTGCGAGCCGGTCTTGTTGATGGGCTTGATCGTGAACGTGACGCCGGTGCTGGTCATGCGGCCGTTGCCGCCGAAACTGAAGCTTCCGCTGGATGGCGTGATGGCGATGTTGGCCAGGGCGGGTTGCTTGCGGATGACGTTGGCGGCCGTCTGGCTGACTACCCAGCCCTGGCTCCAGTCGGTCGCGCTGTTGGCCGTCACGTCGACCGTGGCGTTGCGCTTGATCGCCTCGCTGCGCGCCAGCGCCACGGTGGAACTGATGTCCATCGAGGCATTCTTGACGCTCTGCGATTGCAGGAACGGCCGCATCGAAGGCACGGCGATCATCAGCAGCACGGCGAAGATGGCCAGGGTAACCAGCATCTCGACCAGCGTGAAGCCGCGACTAGGTGACTTGCGCATGGCCTATTTCCAGCAATTCGTGGCGCCGGTACTGGCCGTTTTGCTGCCGTCGCCGTGGAGGGTGAGCGTGGCGCAGCCCGTGTCGCGAGTCTGGCTGCCGATCGGCTTGGCGGTGATGGTGTAGCCCGGTGGGGTGCCGCCGGAGGCGGAGGCGGCAGTGGCCACCATCGAGATCTGGTAGTTGGGGTTCACCGTGTTCGGCACGGTGTAGCCGAGCGTCGTCAGGTTGCCGGCGAACTCCCGGGCGTCGATCAGGTAGCGCTCCTGTGCGCTGGCGATCTCCTGCATGACGCTCTCGGCCGCCGAGCGGTTGGAGCGCAGGGTGTATTTGAAGTAGCTGGGTACGGCGACCGCGGCCAGGATGGCAATGACCGCCACCGTGATCATCAGTTCGATCAGGGTGAAACCGCGCATGCGAGGTGCGCGCCGCGTCTGGTGCAAAGACATGCGCGGTGATGACGCGGGCCGTCGGCCGGTGTGGATAGAAACTGGCATGTTCCCCGCCCCCTAGGGTGGCCGTCATTGTGTCAGCTGATCGGTACGCCTGTCGTGTACTGCGTCACGGTTGAGGTGGTGTTTCGGGGCGAATATGTAATGTCGACCCATCAAAGTCAATTTGAGGACGGGCGCCGTCCGGCGGCGCCCGGGCGGCCTTGCGCATGACCTTTCGGCGGGCCGGGAAAGCCGTTCGTTTCGGGCCCGGCCACGGGTGCCGTCGGGGCGAGGCAGGGTCGCGACGCTCAGTCGGCGCGCCGGGTTCCCGCCCGGTGACGCCGGGCCAGGCGCTCGATCAGCAGCGGCAGCAGGGCGAGCAGGGCGATCGCGCCCAAGGGCAACAGCACCTGGCGATGCAGGAACAGGCCGATGCCGAAACTGCCGCCCTGGCTCATCGCCATGGCGTCGCCGAGGCCGGCGCCGATCGAGGTTTCGAAGATCAGCGAGACGGTGCCGCCGAGCCAGCTGGCCGCGAGGAACAGCCACAGCGGGCAGCGCAGCCAGGCCAGGCAGATGGTGACCAGGCCGAACGGTGCCACCGGCACGAAGCGCAGGAACAGGGTGTAGCTCACCGGGTGGCGTTCGAAGCCGTGGCGCAGCTTCGCCACCATCGCCGGCGGTTGGCGGCTGCCGGCGCCGAACGCGTAGCGGCTGGCCAGGTACAGCACCAGCGAGCCCAGGGTCAGGCCAATCGACGAGCACACGGTGGCGTCGACCACGCCGAAGGCGAAGCCGCCGGCCAGGATCACCACGATGGTGCCGGGGATGCCGGTGGCCACGGTCAGCGTCAGCAGCCCGATATAGGCCAGCCGGGTCAGCCACGGGTGGCTGGCGATCTGCGCATGCAGTTCGGTCTGGCGCGCCACCAGTTGGTGCGGGCTCAGCTGGTCCAGCGCGCCGGAGGCGAACAGCACGATGCCGGCCAGCACCAGCAGGGTCAGCGGCAGCGCGGCGCGCCAGCGGCTCAATATGGCGTGCCGGTGGCGCCGTAGCTGGCGAGCACCTCGCGGGCCTGCTCGCGCAGGATGTCGCGGCGCACGGCGATGTGGCGGCGGGCCAGTTCGCCGATCCAGTCCGTCGGCAGCGGGCCTTCGTCGAAGTCGGTGAGCTCCTCAACATCCTCGGCGCGTGCGCCGATCAGCAGCTCGTCGATGCCGGCCCACACGCTGGCGCCGTAGCACTGGCAGCACGGCTGCGAGCTGGTGGCCAGCGCGTACTGGCTGCCGTCCTCGTTGAGGCGGTGCCGGCCGAGGCGCTGCTGGGCGATCATGATCGCCATCGTCTCGGCGTGGGCGACCGAGCAGCCTTGCGGCACCACGCGGTTGACGCCGACGGCGACCAGCCGGCCGCTGTGGTTGTTGAACACTGCCGCGCCGAACGGCCCGCCGCCGCCGCGCTCCACGTTCTGCCGCGACAGCTCGACCGCCAGCCCCACGCGCTCCTCGTCGCTGTGGTAACGCTTGTTGGTGTCGGCCACGTCGCCGATCCAGGGCGGCAGGGTCAGGTGGATCTGCAGTGGCAGCATGGCGGTCTTCCTACTGGCCGGCCGCGCGTGCCCACACGTCGCGCAGGGTCACGGTGCGGTTGAACACCGGTGCGTCGGCGCGGTGGTCGTGGCGATCGGCGACGAAGTAGCCAAGCCGCTCGAACTGGAAACGCTGCTCGGGTTCGACGTTCGCGGCCGCCGGCTCCAGCCAGCCGCGGACCACCCGCTTGGCCTCCGGATTGATGTGTTCCAGCCAGTTCTTGCCGTCGTCCTCGCTGTCGGGCGCGGCCACGCCGAACAGACGGTCGTACAGACGCACCTCCGCGGCCACCGCGTGCTTCGCGTTGACCCAGTGGATGGTGCCCTTCACCTTGCGGTCGGCGCCGGGCAGGCCGTGGCGCGTGTCCGGATCGAGCGTGCCGTGGAGTTCGGTCACGTGGCCGGCGGCGTCCTTGATCACGTCGGTGCATTTGACGATGCCGACGCCGCGCAGGCGCACCTCGCCGTCCGGCTTCAGCCGGTGGAAGCCCTTCGGCGGCACTTCGGCGAAATCGTCGCGCTCGATCCACACCTCGCGCGCGAACGGCACCTGGCGGGTGCCGAAGCTTTCGTCCTTGGGATGGTTGGGAAAGGTCAGGGTTTCCTCGTGGCCCTCGGGCAGGTTGGTCAGCACCAGCTTGAGCGGATCGAGCACCGCCATGCGCCGCGCGGCGGTGGCGTCGAGGTCCTCGCGGATGCAGCCTTCCAGCACCGCATAGTCGATCACGCTGTTCTGCTTGGAGACGCCCACGCGCTCGATCAGCAGGCGCAGCCCGGCCGGGGTGAAACCGCGCCGGCGCAGGCCGCGCAGGGTGTTCATGCGCGGGTCGTCCCAGCCGTCGACGAAGTTCTCGCTGACCAGCTGCGCCAGCTTGCGCTTGCTGGTGATGCAGTAGCTGAGGTTGAGCCGCGAGAACTCGATCTGCCGCGGCTTGGCCGGCTTCGCCTCCAGCCCGGCCTCGACCACCGACTGCCACAGCGACGGGTTCGCGGGCAGGTCGACGTTGTCCACGCACCAGTCGTACAGCGGCCGGTGATCCTCGAACTCCAGCGTGCACAGCGAGTGGGTGATGCCTTCCATCGCGTCGGACAGCGCGTGCGCGTAGTCGTACATCGGGTAGATCGGCCACGCGTCGCCGGTGTTCTGGTGGGCGATCTTGCGGATGCGGTAAAGCGCCGGATCGCGCAGGTTGATGTTGCCGGCGGCCATGTCGATCTTCGCGCGCAGGGTCTTGCTGCCGTCGGCGAATTCGCCGGCGCGCATGCGCTTGAACAGGTCGAGATTCTCTTCGATCGATCGCGTGCGATACGGCGAGTCGCGGCCCGGCTCGGTCAGCGTGCCGCGATAGGCACGCACCTGCTCGGCGTCGAGGTCGTCGACGTAGGCCTTGCCGTCCTCGATCAGCTTGAGCGCGCCGCGATAGAACACGTCGAAGTAGTCCGACGCGTGGCGCAGCTCGTGCCACCGGAAGCCGAGCCAGCGCACGTCCTCCTTGATGCCTTCGACGAACTCGGGGTCTTCCCTGCCGGGGTTGGTGTCGTCCAGGCGCAGGTTGCACCAGCCGTCGAACTCGCGGGCGATACCGAAGGAGAGGCAGATCGCCTTCGCGTGGCCGATGTGCAGATAGCCGTTCGGTTCCGGCGGAAATCGGGTGTGGATCTGGCGATGCTTGCCCGAGGCCAGGTCGTCGCGCACGATCTGCCGGATGAAGTTCTGCGGCACGGCAGTCGGGGCGGGTGCGGAGGCGGGGTGGTCGGTCGGCATCGGGTGGCGCTCGTGCGCGGTGGCGGGAACCGCCAAGTTTACCCTGTCGCCCGGGTCGGGCGAAGAACGCTGCGGCCTTGCCCCGTGGCGCGCCGCGGGGTAGCTTGCCAGTCATGCACACTGTCTACCGCGCGCAGAACCTGTTCGACGCCCATCTGGTGAAGGACGCACTGGAGGCGGCGGAGATCCCGGCATTCATCGCCGGCGAATACCTCACCGGCGGGGTGGGCCAGTTGCCGGCGATGGATTACATCGCGGTGATGGTGCCCGAGTCGAGCCTGCCGCGGGCACAGGATGTGGTGCGCGAGGTGGAGGCCACGCTGAGCGAGGCGCGCCAGGCCATTGACGAGTTGCCCGACGACCCGATGGCCGTGCCCTGCTGAGCGGCGTGGCCAGCTTCCGCCAACCGGCCCGTGGCGGCCACTGCGCCGCCTTGTCGCGCGCGGCATACTCGCCGGCATCCGGGGTCATCCCGATCGCCGAGAGCTTCCGATGCACCCCGCCCGCATCCGCCTGATCGCCCCTTCGGGCCATGCGCACGACCCGGCCGCCATGGCGCGCGGCCTGGCGCGCCTGCGCGCGGCCGGCTGCACGGTCGATGGCGAGGAGGTGCTGGCGCGTTTCGCGCTGCGCTTCGCCGGCAGCGACGCCGAACGGGCGGCCGACATCAACGCGCTGGCGACGATGCCGGTGCTGCCGGACATCGCGCTGACCACCCGCGGCGGCTACGGCGCGGCGCGATTGCTGACGCACCTGGATTACGCGGCGCTGCGCGAGCGCCTGCACGGCGCGCCGATCGCGCTGGTCGGCCACAGCGATTTCACCGCGCTGCAACTGGCGCTGCACGCGAAGAGCGGGCTGTGCACCTTCAGCGGCCCGCTGCTGGCCGACCTCGGCGCCGAGGTGCCGGACGAATTCAGCTGGCGCCAGTTCTGGGCCACGCTGACCGCGCCGACGGCGCAGGTTTCATGGACGACTTCCTCGACCAACGAACTCGACCTGCGCGGCCCGCTGTGGGGCGGCAACCTGGCGATGCTGTGCAGTCTGCTCGGCACGCCGTACTTTCCCGTGATCGATGACGGCATCCTGTTCGTCGAGGACGTCGGCGAGGCGCCGTACCGGGTGGAGCGGATGCTGTACCAGCTGCATCTGTCCGGCGTGCTGGGGCGGCAGCGGGCATTGTTGCTGGGCAGCTTCAGCCAGTGCGCTCCCGGCCATCGCGACAACGGCTACGCATTGCGCGACGCGTTCGCCCAGATCCGCGCCGTGGCCGGTGTGCCGCTGGTCGACGGCCTGCCGCACGGCCATGGCGCCGAACAGCTCACGTTGCCGTTTGGCGCTCCTGCGCACCTGCGCGTCGAGGACGGCCGCGCGCGGCTGGAAATCGGCGGCTATCCCCATATCGATTGCGCGAACCCGGCCGGCCCGCCCGAAAACCCGTAAAATGACCGGCCCGCACGGGCTCGCTCCCAGGAAGCAGATCATGAAGACCATCGAAGGCGATTTCGCCACGCCCCACGGCCGCTTTGTCATCGTCGCCGGACGCTTCAACGGTTTCGTGGTGGAGCCGCTGGTTGCCGGCGCCCGCGACGCGCTGCTGCGCCATGGCGTGGCGGACGACGCGATCGAGCTGGTGCGCGTGCCCGGCGCCTGGGAAATCGCGCTGGTCGCGCACAAGCTGGCGCATTCGGGCGAGTACGCGGCGGTGATCGCGCTGGGCGCGGTGATCCGTGGCGCCACCCCGCATTTCGATTTCGTCGCCGGCGAATGCGCCAAGGGCCTGGCCGCGGCCGCGCTCGGTTCCGGCGTGCCGGTGGCGTTCGGCGTGCTGACCACCGATTCCATCGAACAGGCGATCGAGCGCGCCGGCACCAAGGCCGGCAACAAGGGCGCCGATGCCGCGCTGGCGGCGCTGGAGATGGCCAATCTCTACCGGAAGCTGGGATGAGCGCCCGTGTCCACGGCCTCGACCTGCAGGCCCGCTCGCGGGCGCGCCGCCGCGCGTTGCAGGCGCTTTACGCGTGGCAGCTCAGTGGCAGCCCGATGAATGCAGTGATCGACCAGTTCCGCCACGAGCAGGACATGGAAGTGGCCGACCTGGAATATTTCGAGGATCTGCTGCATGGCGTGGAGCAGCACGTCGACGAGCTCGACGCCTGCCTGCGCCCGCACCTGGATCGCGAGGTGGCGCAGGTCGATCCGATCGAACGCGCCGCGCTGCGGCTGGCCGCCTACGAATTGAAGCATCGCCCCGACGTGCCGTATCGCGTGGTGCTGAACGAGGCGATCGAGGTCACCAAGCGCTTCGGCGCCGACCACGGTCACAGCTACGTCAACGGCGTGCTGGACAAGCTCGCCGCCGAGTTGCGCGCGGTCGAGAAGGGCGGCTGATGTCCATCGCCTCGGCTGCCGACGATGGCACGGTGCCGCGGATCGAGACCGAACGGCTGCGCCTGCGCGCCCACCGCGCCAGCGATCACGCCCCCTGTCTGGCGATCTGGTCCGACCCCGTGATGGTGCGCCACATCGGTGGCATCACCTTCACTGCCGAAGAGGTGTGGAAACGCTTGCTGCAGTATCGAGGGTTGTGGGGGCTGCTCGGCTACGGCTACTGGGCGGTCGAGGAGAAGGCCAGCGGTCGCTACATCGGCGACGTCGGCTTCGCCGACCTGGCGCGCGAGATCGAACCTTCGTTGCGCGGCATGCTCGAAGGCGGCTGGGTGCTGGCACCGCAAGTGCATGGCCGGGGCTACGCCACCGAGGCGGTGCTGGCCGCCTGCACCTGGCTCGATGCGCATTGGCCCGGCGAGCACGCGGTATGCATCATCGCGCCGGAGAACCCGGCCTCGGTTCGCGTGGCGGAGAAGGCCGGCTTCGCGCCCTGGCTGCAAACCACCTACCGCGACGAGCCTGCGCACTTGTTTCGGCGCTGACGGCAGGCGGCCGGCGATGGAATTCGACCTGATCGAGCTGATTCGGCAGCGCACCGAGCAGGCGCGCGACGACGTGCGGCTGGGCATCGGCGACGACGCCGCAGTGCTCGCCGTGCCCGCCGGGCAGGAACTGGCGGTGGCGATCGACACGCTGGTCGAGGGTGTGCACTTCCCGCGCGGCACCGAGCCCGCCGACATCGGCTGGAAAGCCCTGGCGGTGAACCTCTCCGATCTGGCGGCGATGGGCGCGAGCCCGGCCTGGGCGCTGCTGGGGCTGACCCTGCCGCAGGCGGATCGTGTCTTCGTCGAGGGCTTCGTCGACGGATTCTCGCGGCTGGCCGGTGCGCACCGGCTGGCGCTGGTCGGCGGCGACACTACGCGCGGCCCGCTCACCATCAGCGTCGCGGTGCACGGCTTCGTGCCGCCGGGCAAGGCGCTGACCCGGGCCGGTGCGCGCGTGGGCGACGCGGTGCTGGTCACCGGCACGCTGGGCGATGCCGCTGCCGGCCTGAACGTACTGCAGCAACCACGGCGCGACGAGGAGGATCGCGACAAGCTGCGCGACTACCTGGTCGGCCGGCTGAACCGGCCGACGCCGCGGCTGGCCGCCGGCGTCGCGCTGCGCGAGCAGGCGCATGCCTGCATCGACGTCTCCGACGGTCTGCTTGCCGACCTGGGCCACATCTGCGCCGCCAGCGGCGTGGGTGCCGAGATCGATGCCGCGCTGCTGCCGCGTTCGTCGGCGCTGCTGGGCCTCTACGACGACGCTACCGCACTGCATTTCGCGCTGGGCGGCGGCGACGATTACGAGTTGTGTTTTTGCGTGCCGCCCGACCGAGTGAACCAGGTGCAGGGCGATCTGTCCCGGCTCGGCTGTGGCGTCACCCGCATCGGCCGCATCGTGGCCGGCAGCGGGGTGCGCGTGCGCGGTCACGATGGTGGCTGGCTGGAGCCCGGCACGGCGGGCTGGGAGCATTTCGCATGAACGACCGAAAACGCCTGGACGCCACGCAACGGCGCGCCCTGCTGGCCACGCCGTGGGGCTGGCTTGCCTGCGGCTTCGGCTCCGGGCTGGCGCCCGTGGCGCAGGGCACGTTCGGTTCGCTGGCCGCGCTGCTGCCATGGCTCGCGCTGCGCGAACTGCCCGCGTGGGGCTACGTGCTGGTGCTGTTGGCGGGCTTCGCCGTCGGCGTGCGCGCCTGCGACATCGCCGGTCGGGCGCTCGGCGTGGACGATCACCGCAGCCTGGTCTGGGACGAGTTCATCGGCCAATGGCTCGCCCTGCTGCCGTTGCTGGGCGCGCTGCTGCCCGCCGGCGGCCTCGCATGGTGGATGCCAGTGGCCGGTTTCGCGCTGTTTCGCCTGTTCGACGTCTGGAAGCCGTGGCCGATCCGCTGGCTGGATCGGCGCGTCAAGGGCGGCTTCGGCGTGATGATCGATGACGTGATTGCCGGCGCGTTGGCCGCGATCGTGCTGGCCGTGCTGCTTCGGATGGTGCACTGAACCCGCTCCCGCGTTGCCGTGCACAAGCCTTCACACGATGCAGAGCACCGCGGGCCGATGATCGGAACCTTGCAAACGGAGGAGAAGGTTGATGAACGTGAAACCGAGTCTGCTTGCGGCCGCCTGTGCGTTGGCGCTCGCCGCCTGCAGCGACAAATCGTCGTCGCCGAAGGCACCCGAACCGGCTCCGGCGCCGGCCGCTACCACGGCCGCAGCGGAAGTGCCGGCAACGATGCCGCCCGCGGTGGCGGCGGCCGGCGTGGCCCAACCGGCGGCCGCTGCGGCGATGGACACCAGCAAGGGCACCGCGGTGGTCACCGACTGCGCCACGGAAATCGAGGGTTCGGACGCGATGCAGTACAACGTGTCCTCCATCGTGGTGCCGTCGTCGTGCAAGGACTTCAAGATCACCCTCAAGCACACCGGCAAATTGCCGGTCACCGCGATGGGCCATGACGTGGTGATTACCAAACAGTCCGACCTGCAGGCGGTGGACGCGGACGGTATCGCCGCGGGCGCGGCCGCCGGCTACGTCAAGCCGGGCGACACGCGCGTGATCGCCCACACCAGCCTGGTCGGCGGTGGCGAGACCACGTCGGTGAGTTTCCCGGTCAGCAAGATCCAGGGTGATGGCCCGTATGCGTTCTTCTGCAGCTTCCCGGGCCACTCGGCGCTGATGAAGGGCACGATCAGCGTGCAATAGCGCCGGTCGGGATGTGCGCCGCGCGGGATCGCGCGGCGTGCTTCAGGCCACCGGCTGGCCGTGCGACGCGGCGGCCTCCAGCGTCGCCGCGACGGCCGATTCCGCCACCGCGCCGACGATCTCGGCGCGGCCGATGCCGCGCCACAGGATCAGGCGCAACTGGCCGGCCGTGTTTTTCTTGTCCAGCCGCATCCATTGCAGCAGTTGTTCCGTTTCCACGCCGGGTGGGATCGCCAGCGGCAGGCCGAGTGCGCGCAGCAGGCGTTGCAGCCGCGCGGTGTCGCGCGGCTCGCTCATGCCGGAACGTTCGGACAATTGCGCGGCCAGCAGCATGCCGATCGCCACCGCCTCGCCATGCAGCAGGCTGGTGTAGTGGCCCGCGGTTTCCAGCGCGTGGCCGAAGGTGTGGCCGAAGTTGAGCAGCGCGCGTTCGCCCTGTTCGGTCTCGTCGCGCGCCACCACGCCGGCCTTGTATTGCACCTTGCGTGCGATGGCCTCCAGCACGGTGTCGACGTCGCGTGCGGCCAGCGCGTCGGCGTGCTGTTCCAGCCACACGAAAAACGCCTCGTCGCCGATCGCCGCACCCTTGACCACTTCGGCGAGGCCAGCGCGGTATTCGCGCGCGGGCAGGGTGGCCAGCGTGTCGATGTCGGCGATCACCGCGCGCGGCTGGTGGAAGGCGCCGGCCAGGTTCTTGCCCACCGGCAGGTTCACCCCGGTCTTGCCGCCCACCGAGGAGTCGACCATCGCCAGCAAGGTGGTCGGCATCTGGATGAAGTCGATGCCGCGCATCCAGCAGGCGGCGCTGAAGCCGGCCAGGTCGCCGACCACGCCGCCGCCCAGCGCGATCACGCAGGCATCGCGGGTGGCACCGAGCTGGCCCAGCGCCTCCAGCACGCGGCCCACGTTGGCGAAGCTCTTGTGCACCTCGCCGTCCTCCAGCAGGAACGACGACCAGCGCAAACCCTCCAGTCCCGCCTCGACCCGCGGCAGGTACAGCGGCGCCACCGTGGTGTTGCTGACCACCAGCGCGTGGCGCCCGCGCAGCAGCGGGCGCCAGCGCGCGGGATCGTCGAGCAGGCCGCTGCCGACCCATACCGGGTAACTGCGCAGACCGAGCGCGACGTTGATGCTGTGCAGGGGTGGCTTGTTCATGCGTGGTGCGCGGATGAAAAAGGGGATTCGCGCTGCCAGTGCGCGTCGATCAGTTCGATGCAGCGTTCGCTGGCGGCGCCGACGCTGCCATGGTGGCCGGGCACGGCGAGGTCGGCAAGTTCGCGGTAGATCGGCTCGCGCGCGCTGGCCATCGCCTGCAGGCGCGCGAGGCGGTCGGGCACGGCCAGCAGCGGGCGACGATGGTCGCGTTCGAGGCGTTCGAGTTGTTGCTCGATGCTGGCCTGCAGCCACACCACGAAACCGCGCCGGGCCAGCCAGCGGCGGTTGTCGGCGGCCAGCACGGCGCCGGCGCCGGTCGCCAGCAGCACGCCGGAACGTTGGCTCAGCGCGTCCAGGCGCGCGCTTTCGCGCTCGCGAAAGCCGGCTTCGCCCTCGACCTCGAACACCGTGCCCACGTCCACGCCGCAATGTTGCTCGACCTCCTGGTCGAGATCGACGAACGAGAGCCCATAATGCACGGCGAGCCGCCTGCCGACCGAAGTCTTGCCGGCACCGGTCGGACCGACGATGAACAGGTTGCACGACGGATTCATGGCGTGATGCTAACAGGCGCCGGAGGAGGGTTGCGGTGAGCGAACGGGTACTGCTGGCCGGTTGCGGCGATCTCGGTCTGCGTGTGGCGCAACGGCTGCGCGGGCGCGGCGACGAGGTGTGGGCGCTGCGCCGGTACCCGCCCGCGGCGGACGGGCCCGACATCCGCTGGCTGCCGGCGGATCTCACCCGGCCCGACAGCCTCGTCGCGTTGCCGCGCACGTTCACCCGGCTGGTCTACCTGCCCACGCCCGACCGCCGCGACGCCGCGGCCTATCGCGCGATCTTCGTCGACGGGCTGCGCCACCTGCTGGCCGCACTCGACGGCAGCGTGCTGCAGCGCGTGCTGCTGGTGTCCTCCAGTGCGGTGTATGGCGCCCACGGCGGGGAGTGGGTGGACGAGGACACGCCACCCGATCCGCCCGGCTTCAACGGCGCCAGCCTGCTCGAGGCGGAGCGCTGGCTGGCGGCGCAGCCGCTGCGGTCGATCGTGCTGCGCCTGGCCGGACTGTACGGCCCCGGGCGGACGCAGCTGTTCGAGCGTCTGCGCGCCGGCGCGGTGCGGGTGCCGCGCGCCGCGCCGCACTGGGCCAACCGCATCCACGTCGACGATGCGGCCGCCGCGATCGTCCATCTGCTGGCGCTGGACGATCCGCAGCCGTGCTATCTCGGCGTGGACGACACCCCGCTGCCGCTGGACGTGCTTTACGACCACCTGGCGCGACTGCTCGACGTGCCCCTGCCAGCCGCCGGGCCGCCACCGCCAGGCATCGGCAGCAAGCGCCTGAGCAATGCGCGGCTGCGCGCCAGCGGCTTCGTGCCGGGCTGGCCGGATGCGCGCGCCGGCTACGCCGCGCTGCTCGGTACCTGATCTTCACCCACCTGCCATCAGGAGAGCACCATGACGGCTTCCATCCCGCATCACCAGGTCAGCACCGGCAACGAGATTCCCGGTTGCCGCATCGTGCGTTCGTTCGGCATCGTGCGCGGCATCACCGTGCGCTCGCGCAGCGTGGTCGGCAACCTCGGCGCCGCATTGCAGACCATCGTCGGCGGCAACATCTCGATCTACACGGAACTGTGCGAGAAGGCGCGCGAGGAAGCTTTCGAGCTGATGCTGCAGCATGCCGCCGCGATGGGCGCCAACGCGGTGGTGGCGATGCGCTACGACGCCAACGACGTGGCCCAGGGGGTCACCGAGGTCCTGGCCTACGGCACGGCGGTACAGGTGCAGCCCGCTTGAGCGCATGACGCGGCGCGGCTTGTGCCGCGTGGCGCGCGCGGACCAGACTCGGGCTTCGGGACAGGGAGCGCCGCGTGCCGCTTGCACGTAACCGACGGGAGATTCACGCCATGTCAGTAGCCAAGGTCATCGAAATCAATGCGTCGTCGAAGCAGGGCATCGAGGACGCCGTGCAGCACGGCCTGCGCAAGGCCGGGGAATCGGTGAAGAAGATCAAGGGCGCCTGGATCAACGAGATCAAGGTGGTCACCGCCGACGACGGCAGCGTCACCGAGTGGCGCGTCAACATGAAGGTCAACTTCGTCGTCGACTGAGGGCGCGCGGCGTCAGGGCGGCGCCTCGCGACGCTGCCCTGTCAGCCGTGCGTGAGTCCGGTCACGTGGCGGTCGTCGTCGTACTCCACCACCGTGTCGGCCAGCGCCGGCAGCGTCGCCAGCGCGTGGCGGCTGAGGCGTTCGAAGTGCATCAGGAAGCGGCCCATGCTGGCCGCATCCATCGCCAGCGGGGCGTGGCGCGCGACCAGTTCCTCCTCCTGCTCGCCGCGCCAGCGGCGCACGATGTCCCAGTTCGGCGCCTGCAGCACGATCAGCGCGTCGAACTTGCGCCACAGCGGCTGGTAGCCGCGCAACTGCTTGTTGACCCAGCGCCGCCAGGCGCCGTCGGGGTCCTCGTCGCGTTCCAGTGCGTTGATCGGCCGGGCCAGCGCGGCCAGCGGCTGCGGGCGGATGCCCAGCGCCCAGCCCTCCACGATCACCAGCGCGGGGCGCTTGGTGATGCGCGGCCAGCGCGAGGGCGGCAGGCGGGTGTCGCGGCCCTTGTCGAAACGCGGATGGGTCACGGCCAGGCGGTCGGAGGCCTGCGGCACCGCCGCCAGCACCGACAACAGCAGCTCGATCTCGTGGGTGCCCGGCACGCCGCGCGAGCGCAGCAGCGGGTGCACGTCGCGGGCCAGTGCCTCGCGTTCGCTGCGCGCGTAGTAGAAGTCGTCCAGCGAAAGTACCTCGGTGGCCCAGCCGCGTGCCTTGGCCTGCGCCTTCATGACCCGCGCCAGCGTGCTCTTGCCGCTGCCCTGCAGGCCCGACAGGCCGAGGATGTACGGCCGGCGCGAGCGCGCGATGCGCCCGGCGTACTGGTCCAGGAGGTGGCCAGCCAACGCCTCGTTCTGCTGCTGTGCCAGCGACATCATCGATGGCGGCTCCCGTGCCGGCGCGGGCGGGCGCCCCGGCACGGCGGCGCACAACCATTGCCGCCATTTTCACCTGGCGTGGAGAAGCATCGCGTCGTTGCCGCGGGGGGCGGAACGCGGGAGGCGGGGTTCATTGCACTATCATCGGACAGTTTCATTCGCTCCATGATGGCGCGCTTTGGCCACGACGCAAAAGGGAAGTTTCACACATCATGCTCAAACCTGAAATCCTGGATACTTTCGTGCAACTGCTGGAGGAGGCCAAGGCCAGTGGCGACCCCGAACCCACCGCGATGAACCTGGCCACGATGGAGAGCTCCGGCCGGGTCGCCTCGCGCATCGTGCTGCTCAAGGGCGTGGACGAACGCGGCTTCCGCTTCTTCAGCAACTACCAGAGCGACAAGGGCGGGCAGTTGGAGGCGCACGCGCAGGTGGCGCTGTGCTTCCACTGGAAACAGGTGCGTCAGGGCGTGCAGGTGCGGGTGGAGGGGATCGCGAAAAAGCTGCAGGGCGAGGAATCCGACGCCTACTTCGCCAGCCGCGCGCGCGGCAGCCAGATCGGTGCCTGGGCTTCGCTGCAGTCGCAGACGCTGCCGGATCGCGAGACCTTCGAGCGGCGCGTGCAGCACTACGAGCAGGAGTTCGCCGGGCGCGAGGTCGGCCGGCCGCCGCACTGGGGCGGCTACCTGGTGGAGCCGGACATGATCGAGTTCTGGTACGGCGCCGAGTTCCGCCTGCACGAGCGCGTGCGCTGGAGCCGCCACGGGCAGACCTGGACCTCCCGGCTGCTGTACCCGTGAACCCGCCGTCGGTGGTGGTCGCGCAGCGCGAGTTCATGGTCGACACCCGTGGCCGCGGCTTCCATGACATCACCACCGACGTGTGCGAAGCGGTGGCGGCCAGCGCGGTGTGCACCGGCACCGCGCTGGTGTTCACCCCGCACACCAGTTGCTCGCTGCTGCTCGGGGAGAACGCCGATCCCACGGTGCGCGCCGACCTCGAGCGCTGGTTCGCCCGCGCCGTGCCGGATGGCGATCCGATTTTCCGGCATGACGCCGAGGGCCCGGACGACATGCCCGCGCACGTGCGCTCGATCCTCACCGGGGTCAGCCTCGGTGTGCCGGTGGGCAACGGCACGGCGATCCTGGGCACCTGGCAGGGCATCTACCTGTGGGAACACCGCCATGCGGTGCACCGGCGTCGGGTGGTGGTGACCGTGACGGGCGTGACGTCGCCCTGACGCATCACAGCAGGCGCAGCAGCTCCTTCATCAACGGCAGCCGGCGCACGCGCACGGCGCTGGCGCGGAACACGGCGTTGGTCAGCGCGGGTGCGACGCTGGGCATCGCGAGGAAACTCGCGCCGCACGGCTCGCGGTCGCCCGGCACGGTGATCACTTCCACCTCGCGCGGCAGCTCGGTCATGCTGGCCAGCGGGTAATCCTTGTAGCCGTGCTGCTGGACCTGGCCGTCCTTGAAGGTGATCGCCGGGTGCAGCGCGAGCGACAAGGCATCCAGCGTGGCGCCGGCGATCTGCCCCTCCAGCCCCAGCGGGTTCACCACGCGCCCCACGTCGACCGCGCAGGCGACACGCCGGATCACCAGCGTCTGGCCCTGCAGCGCGACCTCGACCGCGTGCGCCACGTAGGCGCCGTCGACGTGCCAGCAGGCGAGGCCCAGGCCGTTGATGCTGTGCAGCCAGTTCTTCCACACGATGCGGTCGGCGACCAGTTGCAGCACGTTGCGCAGGCGGCCGACGTCGAGCGAGGCCCCGTTACCCAAGGGCAGCTCGCGCGGTTCGCCGAGGATGCGCAGGCGGGTCTTCAGCGGGTCCTCGCGCAACTGGTGGGCGATCTCGTCAATGAAGCTTTCCACCGCGAACGCATTGCTGAGGTGCGGCATGCCGCGGAACGGTCCGCGCGGCATCGCCGAGACCTGCGCGTACCAGTCGCTGCGGTAGTTCGGCACCAGGCCGGCAGGCAACTGGTCGGCGCGCAGCTCCGAACTCCACAACCGATCTTCCGGCACGCCGCGCAGGCTTGCCGCCGAGGCGCTGACCATGCGCTGGTTCCAGCCGACCAGCCGGCGCTTGCGGTCGAGGCTGGCGTTGATCCGGTGCACGCAGCCGGAGCGGTAGAAGTCGTGGCCGAAGTCCTCGTCGCGGGTCCACAGCAGGCGCACCGGCTTGCCGACCGCCTGGGCAAGGATGACGGCTTCGGCGACGAAGTCGTGGTCCAGCCGGCGGCCATAACCGCCGCCCACGCGCGGCACGCGGATGTCGATCTGCGCCGGCTGCAGTCCGGTCAGGCGCTGCACCACCGCCCACGCTTTCTGCGGCGCCTGGGTCGGCACCACCAGGCTGGCGTGGTCCTTGTCCAGCCGCACCAGGCAGTTCATCGGTTCGGCGGTGGCGTGGGCCAGCCATGGTTGCACGTAGGTGGCTTCGAGGCGGCGCGCAGCCTTCTTGCCGGCCGCGTCGACATCGCCGTCGTCGCGCACGCGCGCGGTCGGCGCGTCGGTGCCGGCGAGCGTGGCCAGCGCCTGTCGCTCCAGCGCGCTGCTGCTTTCGCCGCCGCCGGCGCCGGGTTTCCATTCGAGCTTGAGCTTGGCGCGGCCTTGCAGTGCCGCCCAGGTGCCGGTGGCCAGCACGGCGACCGCCGGGGCGATCACCGTCATGCCGCGCGGCTGGCCCGGTTCCGGCTTGAGCTGGACCACCTTGACCACGCCCGGGTGCGCCAGCGCCTCGCTGGTGTCCACGCGCGCAAGCGTGCCGCCGGGCCACGGGCAGTGCACCAGCACGGCGACCAGCGCATCGCCGAGATGCTCGTCGATCGCGTAGCGCGCCTGGCCGGTGACGATGGCATGCGCGTCGACGTCGCCGGCGGGCCGGCCGATCAGCTGGTAGCTGCTGGCGGCCTTCACCGGCGGCGCCTGCGTGGGCAGGGCGACCTGGCTGGCGTCGGCGGCGAGGCTGCCATAGCTGGCCCGGCGACCGTCGGGCGCGATCACCGTACCGGCATCGCAGCGCAGCTGGCTGGCGGAAACGCCCAGCCGTCGCGCCGCGGCCTGCAACAGCAGCCAGCGCGCCAGCGCACCGGCCTGGCGCAGGTCGCGCCACGCGGCCGGGATGGAACTGCCGGTACCGCCCACCTGATGGCCGTAGGTCCACTTCGGCCGGCCGTTGTCGTTGCCGACGCCCAGTCCCAACGCGACCACGGAGACCTGGTTCCAGTCGGCGTCGAGCTCGTCGGCGATGATCCGCGGCAGTGCGGTGGCCACGCCCGTACCGGTGTCCGGGTCGCGCGCGCCGATCAGCACCTTGCCGTCGGCATCGATGCGCACGTAGGCGCCGAGATCGTGGAAATCGTCGCCGAGCAGGGCCGGCGGCAACGGCGCGTCGGCGGCGTCGGCCAGGCGGATGCCGACCACCAGCGCTCCGGCGGTGCCGGCCAGCACCTGCAGGAAGCGACGGCGATCGAGCCGGATCAGGGGTTCACGATGGCCTGTGCTCACGGCTGGCCTGCCTTGCCGGCGGCCGCCCGCTTGATCGCACGGCGCACGCGGGTCTGGCAGCCGCAACGGCACAGATTGGGCAACTGGTCGATGTCGTCGTCGCCGGCCTTGGGCTTGCGCCGCAGCAGCGCCGCGCCGGCGATCAGCCAGCCCGGCGTGCAGTAGCCGCAGCCGATCGCGTCCTCGTCGATGAAGGCTTGCTGCAGCGGATGCAGGCTGCCATCGGCGGTGGCCAGCCCTTCCACCGTGGTGATCGACTTGCCGGCCAGCGCCTGCATCACCACGGTGCCGGCGGGAACCGCGGTGTCTCCCACCAGCACCAGGTCGGCACCGTTCCCGTTGCCGTACTTGGTGCCGGTCAGCCGCAACACGTCGCGCAGATACCACAGCAGCGGCATCTGCGGGTCGCCGGTATGGCGGAAAGACTCGCCGTTGATCCGCACATCGATGCCCTCGCGCGCCTTCTCGGGCACGACGGTGCTGGCCGGTTCGGCCGGCAGGACATGGGCTTGGAGCATCGGCGGTTCTCCCGGGTGTCGTCTGCCTATTGTGGCATTGCCGTGTGGCCGCGGCAGCCCCGCAGCCGCCTGCCGTTCATCGTGGATGGCGACGGGCGGCGCGACGCCAGATGCCGTACACCGGGATACCCGCGGCCATGATCAGCAGGCCCATGCCCGCGTTGCGCGGGTTGTCGAGCAAGGTGGCCGCCACCACCGCGCCGACCGCCGCGATGAACAGCCACGGCAGCCACGGGTAGCCGGGCACGCGGAAGCCGGGGCTGGCGGAGTCGTGCCGGCGATACCAGAACAGCGTGGCCACGCCCACCGCGCAGGCCAGCCAGTCGCCGAAGGTGGCGTAATCGAGCAGCTGGCCGTAGCTGCCCGACAGCGCCAGCACGATGGCCCAGCCGGTCAGCAGCAACAGCGCGGTGTTCGGCGTGCGCCAGCGCGGATGCAGCCGCGCCACGGCACGGAAGAACAGGCCGTCGTCGCCCATCACCTGCAGCACGCGCGCACCGGCCACCAGGGTGATGTTGCAGAAGCCCAGGGTGGAGATCGCCACGCCCAGCGCGATGACCTTCGCGCCCACCGGGCCGGCCACCTGCTGCATCACGTCCGCTGCCGGCGCGGTGCTGGCCGCCAGCCCGCCGTGGCCGAGCACGGCCAGGTAGGCCACGTTGACCAGCACGTAGGCGACGATCACCAGCCCCATGCCCAGCGCGAGCGCGCGCGGCAGCGTGCGCTGCGGTTCGCGCACCTCGCCGGCGAGGTTGTTGAGGTAGGTGAAGCCCGAGTACGCGAACAGCACCGGCAGCGCCGCGCCGATGAAGCCGACGCCTTGGCGCGCCGGATCGGCCGCCAGCACCTGGCCATGGCCCGCGCCGGCGAAGAACAGACCGCAAGCGACCAGCACCGCCACCGCCAGCAGCTTGAGCAGGGCGAACAGGTTCTGGATCTGCGCGCCGAGGCGGATGCCGAACAGGTTGATGCCGCCGACGAAGACCAGTGCGCCGACGGTCAGCGGCAGCGCCCAGGCCGGCGGCAGCCCGAACAGCGCCGCGGCGTAGCTGGCGAAGATCGTCGCCACCGCCGCGCTGGAGCCGGAGTAGATCACCAGCAGCATGGTCCAGCCGAACAGGAAGCCGGCCAGCGGTCCGAACGCCTCGCGCAGGTACACATAAGTGCCGCCCGCATGCGGCCGCCGCGCGCCCAGCTCCGCGTAGCACAGCGCACCAACCAGGGTGATCACGCCGGCGGCGGCCCACATCAGCAGCAGGGCCAGCCCCGACTCGGTGCGCTGCGCCACGATGCCGGGGTTGAGAAAGATACCGCCGCCGATGATGCCGCCGACCACGACCAGGGCTGCATCCCACGGACGCAGGCTGCGCAGGTAAGTGGTGGATTCGGGTGCGGGCATCGGCGGGGTCGGCAGTGGCGGCGCGACAGCATGGCGTCGCCCCGCCGGTTCGGCAAGCCGGCCCGCAAAACCGGCCCGCGTCTTGCGCGCGGGTCGGTGGTGGATCAGCTCAGAAGCCCACGCGCAGGAACGTGTCGAAGTTGGCCACGTCCAGGGTGCCGATGCCGGCGCCCGGGTTGTAGTGGCCGTTGCCGGCGTAGAACCAGTTGTCGCCGGCGCTGATGCGGTTGAACGCCGACCACTTGCCGTAACCGAAGAGGTTCTGCACCAGGTACATGTGCGGGTTCCACAGGCCGATGCGATGGCCCGTGCTCTGCCGCAGCAGCGCGGTGATGCCGTTCAACTGCGGCGCCACGAAGCTGGTGCCGCCGGAGCTGTACAAGCCGCCCTGGAACACCAGCAGGTAGCCGGTTTCCGGGTCCGCGTTGAGCGAGATGTCCGGCAGGTTGCGCCCCCGGAAGTTGCCGGGCAGCTTCAGGTAGGTGTACGGGCCGGTGGCCGGGTCGTTGTAGACCAGCGACTGGTTTTTCTCGCTGTGCCGCGTGCCGCTGGTGAAGAACTGGTACAGCGGCTGGCGCCAGTAGACGCTGACGCCGCCACCACCACCCACCGAGAACACGACGTCGCGGCTGGGCACGAACGGCAGCAGGTAATCCCAGCCCCACACGCTTTCCTGGTCGATCGACAGCACCACGTCACCGGCGCGGTTGACGAACTTCACCGGCACCGTGGTGCCGCCGGCGGCGGTGATGTACGGATCCGACGCCGGGGCGTCGACGGTGAGCGGCGCACTGAAGTCGCCCGGCCCGTCGCCGGTGCCGAGCGCGCGCACCGTGTCGTAGGCGCCGGAGTCGCCGCTGGCGGCGAACATCGACTGCCCCTGCGCGGCGGCCTCCAGGAAGATCTGGTGATAGGCGCGCAGGTCGCCGACATCGGTGGTGTCGGTGTTGCGCGCGCCGTCCACGTTCAGCGCGGCGAAGCTGAAGATCTCGCCCAGGCCCCAGCTGGCCGAGATGCTGTCGGCCTGGTTGTCGGAAACCGCGCGGGCGAACGCGTCGACGAAGCCCGAGCCCGCGTTCGGCGCGTCGTAGACGATGATGTTGGCCTGCGGCGCCAACCCGCCGGCCTGCTGCACGTCGAGCGTGGTTTCGTCCGCGCCGTTGCTGCCGCCGCCGCCGTCGACGTGCACCTGGGTGATGCGGTTCGGCTTGGTTTCCAGCCCGATCGCCGCCCAGTAGTCCTCGGCATCCTGCGGATCGAAGGTGGCCAGGGTGACGATCGCCAGGGTCGAGCCCTTGCCGGTGATGCCGCTCTGGTACAGCGGGTTGATATTGTACATGTTGGCCACGTCGCCCACGGTGTACTGGCCGGGAATGCCGGTGGCGGTGGGATTGCCGGCCGCCGCCGTGCGCGCCTGGGCCGACAGTGTGGTGGGCGGGTTGGCCAGGCGCAGGTTGGTCACCGGCAGCTTCGAGGTGTGGTGCGGCACGTAGTGCCATTCGTTGCTGAGGCCGCTGGCGACAACCACGTTGTCGCCCAGGCCGACCGGCATCACCAGCGGGCGCGCCGGACGATGGAAGCGCTGGCCTGTCTGGCGCGACACGTAGTTGTGCACCGGCGTGGCGAACAGCTGGCTGAACTGGCCGAGCGTGCCGCGCACGCTGATCACCATGTGGTTTTCCAGCACCTCGCCCTGCAGGCCGTGCTGCTTCAGGTATTTCTGCACCTGGGCGATCTGTGCGTCGGTGGCGCCGTAGCGCTCGGCGAACTGAGCCGTGGTGAGGAACTTCTGGAAGTTCGCGCTGCCGGGCGAGGCGGTCTGGCGAACGTAGTTTTCAAGTTCGGCCTCGTGGCGCAATCGCAGCACGAGGCTCACGGTGACGTCCTGATTGGTGGGTGCCAGGCCCTGGTCGGTGACGGCCTGCAGGCCGGCGGCGGAGGCCGAGGTGGCCACGCCGGCCAACAGGGCCGCCAGGCTGAGGGCAAGGACTTTCCTGCGCAGTTTCGAGTGCATGAGTGTTTCTCCCTGGAGTGGACAGGGCCGGCTGGAAAGCGGATGCACTTTCGACAGGCAGACAGCGGAAGGTGGCGGCGCTTTGGAGCCCGGCCCGACGTTTCACGTATGAACTGCAACTTCCCCAGCGACGTCGTCAGTTCCCCCTGACGACCGGCGTTGCGCCGCTCACGCGAGGTTAGTACCAAGTGCCCGCCGGAATAAAGGCGTCCGGGCCGGGTTTGGTCGTCGGTCACCGCTGCGGCACAATGGCGGTTTGCGTCCATCCTTCCGCCGATATCGAACCCATGGCCTCCATCAAGCAAGAAGACCTGATCCAGTCCGTCGCCGACGCGCTGCAGTACATCAGCTACTACCACCCCGTCGACTACATCAAGAGTCTCGCCGCCGCCTACGAGCGCGAGGAATCGCCCGCCGCGAAGGACGCGATGGCGCAGATCCTGATCAACTCGCGGATGGCCGCCGAAGGCCACCGGCCGCTGTGCCAGGACACCGGCATCGTCACCGTGTTCCTGAAAGTGGGCATGAACGTGCGCTGGGACGACGCCACCATGAGCCTGGAGGACATGGCCAACGAGGGCGTGCGCCGCGCGTACATGGACCCGGACAACAAGCTGCGCGCCAGCGTGCTGGCCGACCCGGCCGGCAAGCGCGTCAACACGAAGGACAACACGCCGTCGGTGGTGAACATGTCGATCGTGCCGGGCGACACCGTCGAGGTGATCGTGGCGGCCAAGGGCGGCGGCTCCGAGGCGAAGTCGAAGTTCGTCATGCTCAATCCGTCCGACTCCATCGTCGACTGGGTGCTGAAGACCGTGCCCACCATGGGCGCCGGCTGGTGCCCGCCGGGCATGCTGGGCATCGGCATCGGCGGCACCGCCGAGAAGGCGATGCTGATGGCGAAGGAAGCGCTGATGGAGGAGATCGACATCCAGGAGCTGATCGCGCGCGGCCCGAGCAATCGCGCCGAGGAACTGCGCATCGAACTGTTCGAGAAGGTCAACGCGCTGGGCATCGGCGCGCAGGGGCTGGGCGGCCTGACCACCGTGCTCGACGTCAAGGTGAAGGATTTCCCGACCCACGCGGCGAACCTGCCGGTGGCGATGATCCCCAACTGCGCCGCCACCCGCCATGCGCACTTCGTGCTGGACGGCAGCGGTCCGGTGATGCTCGACCCGCCGTCGCTGGAGGACTGGCCGAAGCTCACCTACGACGCCTCCAAGGGCCGGCGGGTGAACCTCGACACGGTGACTCGCGACGAGGTGGCCAGTTGGAAGCCGGGCGAGACGCTGCTGCTCAGCGGCAAGCTGCTCACCGGCCGCGACGCCGCGCACAAGCGCATGGTCGAGATGCTCAACCGCGGCGAACCGCTGCCGGTGGATTTCAACGGCCGCTTCATCTACTACGTCGGCCCGGTCGATCCGGTGCGCGAGGAAGTGGTCGGCCCGGCCGGCCCCACCACCGCGACGCGCATGGACAAGTTCACCGAACAGGTCCTGGCGCAGACCGGCCTGCTCGGCATGGTCGGCAAGGCCGAACGCGGCCCGGCGGCGATCGAGGCGATCAGGAAGCACCGCTCGGTGTACCTGATGGCGGTGGGTGGAGCGGCGTATCTGGTCTCCAAGGCGATCAAGGCCAGCCGTGTGGTCGGTTTCGCCGACCTCGGCATGGAGGCGATCTACGAGTTCACCGTCGAGGACATGCCGGTGACCGTGGCGGTCGACTCGGGCGGCAGCTCGGTGCACCAGACCGGTCCGCGCGAGTGGCAGGCCCGCATCGGCAAGATCCCCGTCTTTATTCAATAACGCCGTGCGCGCAGCGCACGCGTTTGCCTCCTCTCCCTCCGGGAGAGGATTGAGGTGAGGGTGCGGGGGTTGGCGCGAACCGACCTGAAGCATGTCAGCGCACACCATCGCCTCCTCTCCCTCCGGGGGAGGATTGAGGAGGGGGAGTCGCAGAACCCCGCCTCCTCACATCAAAACGCAGAGCGTGCATTGCCCACCACACGAAACGTCCGCAACCCCGCAGGAGCGCACCCTGTGCGCGATGCTCTTCGTCGGGCGTGACGAAAGGCATCGCGCACAGGGTGCGCTCCTGCAAGAATGCGTAGGGCGGGCACTGCCCGCCGTTCCGCGCGGATGCAAGGCAGAAGTCGGCGGGCAGTGCAAGCCCTACGGCATGTCATCCTTTCATCAAACAGCAGTCTAGACGTCCAAACGATTGCTTCGACAAAATCATTTGCAATTCCGATGCGGCAGCGCAACACTGGCCGGACGTTTTTCTCCCCACGACAGCGAACCCCAGTGACCACGTCAACTTCCGCGCCATTGCCGCCAGACGCCCCCTGGATAGTGATGAAGTTCGGCGGCACCAGCGTGGCCACGTTGCCGCGCTGGCAGAACATCCGCGAGCTGGTGGCCGGTCGTCGCGCCGAGGGTGCCCGCGTGCTGGTGGTGGTGTCGGCCTTGTCCGGCATCACCGACGCGCTGAGGCTGCTGTGCCGGCAGGCCGGTCGCATGCAGCGTGCCGAAGCGGCGCAGGCCATCGTGCAGCGCCATTACGAATTGCTGGAGCACATGCAGCTGGCCTTGCCGGACACGCTCAACGAGCGCCTGGGCGAGCTGGTGCGGCTGGCCGATGAGGGAGCGGCCGGCCGCGGCGAACTGGCCTGGAAGGCGGAAGTGCAGGCGTACGGCGAGCTGATGTCCAGCGCGATCGGCGCCGCCTTCCTCAGTCACAGCGGCCTGCCCACGCAGTGGCTGGACGCGCGCGAGTGCCTGGCCGCGGTTGCCTTGCCGAACCAGAACGAGCGCACCCGCCTGCTGTCGGCCATGGTGGAGACCCGCCCCGAGCCCGCCCTCAACGCGCGGCTCGCCGCGCTGGGCGAGGTGTTCATCACCCAGGGTTTCATCGCGCGCGACGGGCAGGGCCGCACGGTGCTGCTGGGCCGTGGCGGCTCGGATACCTCGGCGGCGTACTTCGGCGCGCTGCTGCGGGCGCGGCGGGTGGAGATCTGGACCGACGTGGCCGGCATGTTCACCGCCAACCCGCGCCAGGTGCCGGGCGCGCGCCTGCTGCAGCGGCTGGACTACGAGGAGGCGCAGGAAATCGCCTCCACCGGCGCCAAGGTGCTGCATCCGCGCTGCCTGTCGCCGCTGCGCGAGCCGCGCGTGCCGCTGCTGATCAAGGACACCAACCACCCCGAACTGGAAGGCACGGTGATCGGCCCCGAGGTGCGCGCGCACGCGCCCAGCGTGAAGGCGATCAGCGCGCGCAAGGGCATCACCCTGGTCTCGATGGAATCGGTGGGCATGTGGCAGCAGGTCGGCTTTCTCGCCGACGTGTTCGCGCATTTCAAGACGCACGGCCTGTCGGTCGACCTGATCGGCTCGGCTGAGACCAACGTCACCGTGTCGCTCGACCCCACCGAGAACCTGCTCGATTCCGACGCGATCGCCGCGCTCGCCAGCGACCTGGCCAAGGTGTGCCGGGTCAAGGTGATCGCGCCGTGTGCGGCGATCACTCTGGTTGGCCGCGGCATGCGCTCGATGCTGCACACGCTGTCCAGCGTGCTGGCCGAGTTCGACCAGCTGCGCGTGCACATGATTTCGCAGTCGTCGAACAACCTCAACCTCACCTTCGTGGTGGACGAGGAAGTGGTCGACGTGCTGCTGCCGCACCTGCACGACCTGCTGATCGGCGCCGGTTCGCTGCGTACCGACGACAGCGCGCTGTTCGGCCCCAGCTGGCAGGTGCTGTACGGCACGGGAGAAACGCTGGACGTGGCCGCGGCCTGGTGGCACCAGGCCGAGCGCGAGCGTCTGCTGCAGCTCGCCGCCGAGGCCACGCCGCGCTATGTCTACCACCTGCCCACCGTGTGCCATCAGGCGCGCGAGCTGAAGTCGCTGACGGCGGTCGATCGCCTGCATTACGCGGTGAAGGCGAACACCCATCCGGCGATCCTCGCTGCACTGGCCGACGAGGGCTTCGGTTTCGAATGCGTGTCGCCGGGAGAGCTGAAGTTCGTGCTGGCGCACGTGCCCGAGTCCGCACCGCTGCTGTTCACGCCGAACTTCGCGCCGCGCGGAGACTACGCCTGGGCGCTGGGCACCCGCGCCACGGTGTCGCTGGATGCGCTGTATCCGCTGCAGCACTGGGGCGAACTGTTCCGCGGCCGGGAGATCGTGCTGCGGGTGGACCTGGGACGCGGCCTGGGTCACCACGAGAAGGTGCGCACCGGCGGCAACGGCAGCAAGTTCGGCCTGCCGGTGGACCAGCTCGATGATTTCCTGCAGCTCGCCGACGCGCATGGCGTGATCGTGCGCGGCCTGCATGCGCACCTGGGCTCGGGCATCCTCGATGCCGCTCATTGGGGCGAGGTTTACGCCCAGCTGGCCAGCCTGGCCGAGCGCATCGGCAGCGTCGATTCGCTGGACATCGGCGGCGGCCTCGGCGTGCCCTCGCATCCGGGTGAGGCGCGGCTGGACATTCCTGCGCTCGATCGCGTGCTGCGCGAGGTCAAGGCGGCCTACCCGCATTACCAGTTGTGGATGGAACCGGGCCGCTACCTGGTGGCCGACGCCGGCGTGCTGCTGGCGAAAGTCACCCAGCAGAAGGGCAAGGGCGAACGGCGCTACCTCGGCCTCGATACCGGCATGAACAGCCTGATCCGCCCCGCGCTGTACGACGCCTGGCACGAGATCGTCAACCTGACCCGCCTGCACGAACCGGCCACCGCGCTGTACCAGGTGGTGGGGCCGATCTGCGAGAGCGGCGACGTGCTTGGCAGCGACCGCCGCCTGCCCGAGGCGGCCGAAGGCGACGTGGTCCTGATCGCCCAGGCGGGCGCCTATGGCAAGGTGATGTCCTCGCACTACAACCTGCGCGACGAAGCCGACGAGGTCATCATCGACTGAGACTTCTGCCTGCGCAGATGAAAGTACGGCGATAATGGGCGATCGGTTGGAGACAGATGTGCCACAGACGATGCAACCCCGCCTGACCCAGGTGTTCCATTTCACCCGCGCGAGCTACGCCGATGGCGTGGCCGAGCTGGGCTATGCGTTCGACGACGGCGAGGAGCTGGTCGAGACGATCCGCTTCCCGCAAGCGCCGGCGCTGCCGACGGAGCGACGCGCGGCGTTCGATGCGGCGCTGAAGCTGCTGCACCTGGTCGCCGGGGTCAGCTACTACAAAGCGGGCGTGCCGCCGAAGATCGAGCTGGCCGATGGCCCGCTCGACGACGCCACTGCCGAGTTGCTGGATCAGCTGTATCTGCATGGACTGGCGGAATTCGCCTATCGCAACGGGCTGGATCTGCGCGGTCGGATTGCCTTTCCGCGCCTTGGCGCGGAGAGATCGGCAAGTTCACGGGGTGGCGGCGCGCCCGCGGTCGGCGCGCTCGATCTGCCCAAGCGCACCCTGGTGCCGATCGGCGGCGGCAAGGATTCGCTGGTGGCGGTGGAGGCGATCAAGTCCATCGGCGGCGAGGCGACCGCGGTGTGGGTCGGCAATTCCGCGCTGATCGCGGCCTGCGCCGAGCGCACCGGCCTGCCCACCTTGAACATCCAGCGCGAGCTGGCGCCGGGCCTGTTCGAGCTGAACCGGCTGGGCGCGTGGAACGGGCACATCCCGGTGACCGCGGTGAACTCGGCGATCCTCGCCGTCGCCGCGATCCTGTACGGCTACGACTCCATCGCGTTCGCCAACGAGCGCTCCGCCTCGGCCGCCACGCTGGAGTACGACGGCCAGCAGGTGAACCACCAGTGGAGCAAGAGCCTCGCGTTCGAGACACTGCTGGGCGACTGGCTGCACAGCCACGTGGCCGCCGATCTCGACTACTGCTCGCTGCTGCGGCCGTACTCGGAGCTGGCGATCACCCGCGCGTTCGCGAAGCTGACGCCGTACTTCGACGTGTTCTCCAGCTGCAACCGCAACTTCAAGCTGCTCGGCCCGAAGCCGGTCGACCGCTGGTGCGGGCAGTGCCCGAAGTGCCACTTCGTGTTCCTCGCGCTGGCACCGTTCCTGCCCAAGCCGCGGCTGCTGGCGATCTTCGGCCGCAACCTGCTGGATGACGAGAACCAGGCCGCCGGCTTCGACGCGCTGCTGGAATACCAGGACCACAAGCCGTTCGAATGCGTGGGCGAGGGCGCCGAAGCACGCGCAGCGATGCATGCGCTGAGCCAGCGGCCGGAGTGGCAGGAGGACGCGCTGGTCGCGCGCTTCCGCAGCGAGATCCTGCCCCAGCTCGACGTGGCGCAACTGGCGCTGGAACCCTGGCTGGCGCCGTCCGCGGAACATCGCGTGCCGCCGCGCCTGCAACCCGCACTGGCGGCGATCGGCGGATGAAACGCGACACCTCTTTCGTAGGGGCCCGCTTGCGGGCGATGCCCTGTGATTTTGCGAATCCCGAATCCCGAATCCCGAATCCCGGCTCCAAAGCATCGCCCGCCAGCGGGCTCCTACCGGGGAGCATCCATGCGTATCGCTGAACTGGCGGGGCGGCGCGTCGCGATCTGGGGTTTCGGTCGCGAAGGTCATGCGGTGCTCAAGGCGCTGCGCTCGCGGCTGCCGACGCAGGCGCTGACCTTGTTCTGCCGCGCCGACGAAGTCGATGCGGCGCGCGCGTTCGACCCTGCGCTGGAGATCGTCGCCGGCGAGCCGGACGCCACGGCGCTGGCCTGCTTCGAGGTGGTGGTGAAGTCCCCCGGCATCTCGGCCTACAAGCCGGCGTTGCTGGCCGCGCAGGCACAGGGAACGCAGTTCACCTCGGGCACGGCGCTATGGTTCGGCGAGAATCCCGACGCGCGCGTGATCGCCGTCACCGGCACCAAGGGCAAGAGCACCACCAGCGCGCTGCTCGCGCACCTGGCGCGCGCGCTCGGCATGCGCACCGCGCTGGCCGGCAACATCGGGTTGCCGCTGCTGGAGCTGCTCGACCAGCGCGCGGAACTGTGGGTGATCGAGCTGTCCAGCTTCCAGACCGGTGAGGCCGGCCCGCTGGAACTGGGCGTGGTCACCAGCCTGTACGAGGAACATCTGGACTGGCACGGCTCGCGCGAGCGCTACGTGGCCGACAAGCTGAAGCTGGCCGACGTGTCGCGCATGCTGCTGGTCAACGGCCTGCAGCCGAACCTGCTGCAGCACACCGCTGCGCATCCGCATCGCCTGCTGTTCGGCGTGCCCGAGCGCTGGCACGTGGCGGACGGCACGATCCGCCGCGGCGCGCAGGCGGTGTTCGATGTCGCACGACTCGCCGCACCGGGCCTGCACAATGCGCTGAATGCCTGTGCCGCATTGGAAGCGCTGGAAGCGATCGGCATGGACGCGCTCGCCGCCGCGCCGGCGCTGGCCACCTTCCGCCCGCTGCCGCACCGCCTCCAACCGCTGGGCGAGCACGACGGCTGGCACTGGGTCAACGACTCGATCAGCACCACGCCGCTGGCCACACTCGCCGCACTGGAAAGCCTGCACGGCCGCACCGTCACCGTGTTGGTCGGCGGCCATGACCGCGGGCTGGACTGGACGCCGTTCGTCGAGGCGATGCGCGCCGCGCCGGCACACGCGATCGTCTGCATGGGCGCCAACGGCGCACGCATCGAGGCGGCGCTGCGCGCGGCCGGGGTCGCCTGCCCGATCCTTCTGGTGAACGATCTTGTCAGCGCGGTCGAGGTGGCCAAGGCGCACACACCCGATCGTGGCGTCATCCTGCTGTCGCCCGGCGCGCCCAGCTTCGACCAGTTCAAGGACTACGCCGAGCGCGGCCGACGATTCGGCGCGCTGGCCGGGTTTGATGCGGCCGGGATTGCCGGCATTGACGGGCTGGGCATCAAGCAGATTCCACGCGACTAAGCCACCTGTCGCGCAGGCACAGGAGCGCGCTTGGTGCGTGATGCTCCTGCTGCATTTTGGGGGCTGCGGTCGCCAAGACGCCCTTGTTCGTGCAGTCAGGGAAGCGCAGGCCAAGAGAGGCCAGCCACCTGCGCTTCCGGCCCCGGATACCCGCTCCTGCGTTGCCATTCACTGCCAGGGGCGGGGCCGGAAGGTCACGGGCGAAATCAGGCTCGTTGCGACGGACTGTCGGCGTCGCGGGCAACAGACGAGAGGGGCGGAGATGCGCCTTGCGTTCCTGAAAAAGCCATGAAACGAGCCGCTGCTGCGCCGACAGGTCACGCAGCATGGGCCAGCCGTGTTCCATCGATTTCCAATCCTGAACTTGCAGCGTGGCCGCGCGCCACGAGGATGAGTCGCCATGAAACCATGCATCATTGCGCTTGGACTGCTGGCGCTGTGCGCAAGCGTGCAGGCAAAGACACCGGTCTGGCAGCCAGCGGCGGGGCACACGCAGGTACCGATCTGGCCGGGTGCAGCGCCGGATCTGCAGCCCGTTCCCGGGCCGGAGACGGCGACGGTCAGCGAGAAGCTGCTGGCGGGCAAGCCGGCGACGGCGGTGACCAATGTGACGCGGCCAACGATGACGGTGTATGCGCCCACGGGGAAGAACACGGGCGCGGCGGTCGTGGTGGTTCCCGGCGGCGGATTCCAGATCCTTGCCATCGATCTGGAAGGCACGGAGACCTGCGACTGGTTGACCTCCCGGGGCATCACCTGCGTGCTGTTGAAGTACCGCGTACCCAGCTTGCCGTATGACTGGCACTGTGATTGCCGTCCGCACAACTTCGCGTTGTCGGTGTCCTCGTTGCAGGACCTGCAGCGAACGATGCGGCTGGTGCGCTCGCGAGCAGCCGAGTGGCATGTCGACCCGCACCGGATCGGCGTGCTGGGTTATTCGGCCGGCGGTTTCCTGGTGGCGGAGATCAGCACCAATTTCGATCGCCATCTGTATGCGCCGGTGGATGCGGCCGACAAGGAAAGCGCCCGTCCGGATTTCGCCATGCCGATCTATCCGGGGCACCTCACGCGTGGTGATGGCAAATTGAACGCGAACATTCCGGTTTCAGGCAGGACACCAGCCACCTTCCTGGTGCAGGCGGAAGACGATTACGTGGATGGCGTGGACCAGTCGCTGGTCTATTACACCGCGCTGGCAAAGGCGAAGGTGCCGGCGGAAATGCACCTGTACGCACACGGCGGCCATGCGTTCGGCTTGCGCCCGACCGCGAATCCGATCACCGGCTGGCCGAAGCTGGCCGAGGCGTGGCTGCGGACGATCGGCATCCTGCAGGACTGAGCCTGGCCAGCGGCGCACGCTCTTCGCCGGTCGCCTCCGTGTGACGCATGGACGAAGGTGCGGCAACTGCAGACAAGCCAGACAATCGGGGCGGCGGAAGTTAAATTCCCCAGTCGAGAGTGAGTCGTCAGGCCAGTGTGCAAGTGGAAGCTCCATGAAGATTCGTGAAAGCGGCATGCCGGACGAGGTCCGCTGGGCCAGCTTCTTCGACGGCGAGGCGGCTGTCGGGAAGCTGTTCGGTGCGGCAGAAATGCGGGGTGATGTGATCGAGTTCGGCTGCGGCTATGGCTCGTTCACGGTGCCGGCCGCACGGCGCACCCGCGGACTGGTCACTGCGCTGGACATCGAGCCGGAGATGATCGCCCTGGTGCGCGGCAAGGCGGCGGAGCTCGGGCTGACCAACATCCGGGCCGCGCTGCGGGATTTCATGGCGGACGGCGCGGGCGTGGCTGCCGGCTCGCAGGCGCATGCAATGATCTTCAACCTGCTGCACCTGGCGCAACCACAGGACCTGCTGCGGGAGGCCCGCCGAACCTTGCGGGAGGGCGGAGTGCTTTCGGTGATGCACTGGCGCAGCGACATCCCGACTCCGCGCGGGCCGCCGCTGGCAATACGCCCGACGCCGGAGCAGTGTCGGCGGTGGATGGTCGATGCCGGATTCCGCAACGTCGAAGCCGTCGATCTGCAGGAGGCTTGTCCGTTCCATTTCGGCCTGGCGGGTCGGCGCTGATACGCGGCGTGGAACGATGCTTCGGCCGGTGTCAGCGCGCGTAGCGCACACGCGGCTCGTTCACGCGCTTTTTGGCATCGAGCTTGATGTGTTCGCGCAACCAGGCGGCGAACTCGGTTTCGGACAGGCTGCCTTCGGCTAGGGCGACCATGCTGACGTACTTGTCCTCGTCGCTGGCGACGAGGTCGGCGCCGTTGAGCGCGAGGAAGACGCGGTAGTAGACATGCGCCGTGCGTTTGTTGCCGTCGACGAAGGGATGGTTGCGCGCCAGTCCGAAGGCGAGGCTGGCGGCGAGGTCGGCAAGATCCGGCGGCGGGTCGCCGTAGGCATGCGCTTGCTGGGGACACGCAAGTGCCGAATCCAGCAGGTTGTCGTCGCGCACGCCGATGCCGCCACCGTGCTCGGCCAGCTGGCGTTCGTGGATGGCGACGGCGAGCGGTCTTTCGATCCAGATGATCACGGCCGTTGCCTACTGCGCCAGCTTGCGCAGGACGTTGCGATCCTTGCGCATGACTTCCTCGGCCACCTCCATTTGCCTGGCCAGGGTGGGGTCGTAGGTGGTGAGGCGGATGCCGTCGGGGGTTTCCAGTGCGAACAGCTCGTCGCCTTTCTCCAGGCGCAGGCGAGCCAGCAGTTCGCGCGGCAGGATGACGCCGGCGGAGTTGCCGATGGTGGTGATCTTCAGTTTCATGGGAGGCCTGCCTGACGTTATAACGTATGTTATACGTTGAATCGGGGCCGGGGCGCAACACGCCTGCAGGCCTGCCGCTACAAGATGCCTCGCGCGGTGCCGCTGGAGAAACCCAGGCGGCGCATCAGTGCCTTGAAACGCGGCAGTCCGCGCAGGTTGTTCCAGCGGGCATCGGTTTTCAGGAAGGTCATGCGCACGTCGCGTTGGGCCAAGGCGAGTTCCAGCAGATCGAGCGCCTCGCCGTGGTTTCCCAGCGCGTTGCTGATCGCGGCGCGGCTGGTGGCCGGCACGTAGGCCGTCGTGGACAACGCGGCCAGTTCGTCATGCAATTGCCGCGCGCTGGCATGGTCGCCGCAGGCCACCAGCGCGGCAGCGAGGGTGGCCAGCACCCGGCTGTTGCGGGCAGACAGCCGCGCCGCCAGTTCCAGCGTGGTGATCGCCGCTCGTGGTTCGCCGCAGGCGAGCGTCATGCTGGCGCGCGCCAGCAACGCGATCCAGAACGCGGGCGCGATCTCGAGCGCCCGCGTGATCCGCGCGTGGGCATCCCCGACGCGCCCGGCGGCCGCAAGGCAGGCGCCCTCGACGGTGTTGAGCAGGGGCGAAACCGGGTCCAGCTCGCGCGCCCGGCGCGCGTGTTCCAGCGCCTGGTCGAAGCGGCCGAGATTGTTCAGCAGGTTGGCGTAGGCGAAATGGCCGTCGGGGCAGCCCGCGTCAAGCTCGATCGCCTGTTGCAGCACGCGCTCGGCGCCATTCCAGTCCCAGTCGTTCCAGAACAGGATGTAGCCGCGCACGGCGTGTGCTTCGGCGAGTTGCGGAGCCAGAGCCAGCGCGTGTTGCACGGCGGCCCGCGCCAGCGGAAAGGCGTCGGCCGGGTCCATGTCGCCGGTGATGGTCAGCGCGCGCCAGGCAAAGGCCAGGCCGCACCAGGCGTGGGCGCAGCGCGGGTCCCGGTCCAGCGCCTGGCGGAACAGGCCGATCGCCCGCTTGCAGCGCGCCTGGCTGGGTGCGTCGATCAGGTCGCGCCCGGCGATGCAGAGGCGACGGGCTTCGTCGGTGCCGTCGGTACCGTCGCGCTGGCGGCGTTCGACGAATGGCTGCACATGGGTCGGCGCCACGAAGCGATAGCCGCGGCCGGGGATGGTGACGATGAACCGGCGCTCGCCGGCGCCGACACCGAAGGTGCGGCGCAGCGCCGCAATGGCCTGTGGCAGGTTGTTCTCCTCCACCACGCGACGGGGCCAGACCGCATCGAGCAGCTCGTCCTTGCCGACCATGCGGCCGCGGTGCTCGATCAGGTAGGCCAGCACGTCCAGTGCCCTGGACCGCACCGGCAGCATGGCCCCATCGGGGCCAAACAGCTGGCGTGACGCCATGTCCAGCCTGAAGCCGGAAAACTCGACCTGACGCCTGCCCCTCGCCATTGTCGCGTTCATTCCCGGATTTCAGAACGTTTCAGAAATTTTCGCAAGACGGGTTGCGGCCCATTTGCGACATTCCGCGCCGCTGCCGACGATCCGGCAGGGGTGCCCGCGCGCGGGCGCCATCCGTTTGCTCGCAAGGAGAACCTCATGAATGCAACTTCCCGCGTGAGTGCAAGGGTTTCGACGGTTTCGGTCATCGTGCGCATGGGCCGGCGGCTGCGCAGGGCCGGGCGGGCCGGTTCGCTCGCCTGCTGCGCCTTGGCCCTGGCGGCCGCCGCGGCGCCGGGCATGGCCCGGGCGCAGGCGCAATGCATCGGTCTGCTCGATGGGTTGCGGACGCCGGTGGGCACGGCGTTGACCAATCAGGAGCGTCTGCTGATCGTCGAAGCAGGCGACGGCAGCGCCGGTTCCGGACGCATCTCCATCCTCGACCGCAACGGCACGCGCCGCACCCTGATCGACGGCCTGCCTTCGGGCCCGGCCGACGTGGGTACGCCGTCGGGTCCGTCGGGCCTGTTCATGGAAGGGCGCAACCTGTATCTGGCGATGGGCACCGGCGACACCGGCGTGATGGGTCCGCGCCCCGGTACCACGCTGGAGAATCTGGGCGGGCCTTCCTCGCCGATCTTCAGCTCGGTGCTGGCGATGCATTTCAGCGCCGCGGCCGAAGGAAGCACCAGCGGGTTCACCCTGACCACAGCCAACCAGCACGACCTTGCGGCGGGGCGCGTGGTGCTGCTGCACGACAGCCAATCGAACGCCATGTCCCTGCGCATGGTGACCAAGTTCCCCGACTTCGTGCACACCCCGGTGCCGGGCGTGCCGGACAACATCAGCCTGTCCAACCCGTTCGGCATCGCCGGCCTGGACGGCTTGCTCTACGTCACCGATGGCGGGCGCAACCTGGCGTGGAAGGTGGACCCGCTCAGCGGGGCAGCCGCACCGCTCGCCACGTTCGCGGACATTCCCAACCCGCTGTTCGGACAGGTCGGCGGCCCGTCCATGCAGGCCGTGCCCACCGGCATCACCGTGGTGCGCGGCCAGCTGCTGGTATCGCTGCTGCGGGGCGCGCCGTTCGCCACCGGCACCTCGACAGTCGAGCAGATTGATCCCGACAGCGGCACGCACGCGCCGCTGATCTCCCACCTCACCACCGCGATCGGCACCATCGCGCCGAACGGTCCGGACCGCCGCACGCTGGTGCTGGAGTATTCCTCGGCCGGGCCGTTCTTCAGCGGCCCGGGCACGGTGCTTCGCTTCGACGCCCCGGCTGGCCTGCCGACCAGGGTCGCCGATTGCCTGCATGCGCCCACGTCGATGACGCTCGATCGCGGCGCCGGCATACTCTACGTCACCGAGGAAGCCGGCAGGCTGGTCGGCATCCCGATGCCCTGATCCGGTGCGGCAGGTGCGCGCGCGAGGCGCCCGCACCTGCCGTCGCGATGGGCGGCGCGGTGTCGACGGCGCCGCGACAGCTGCCGTGGCATGCTTGGCGTCTTGTTTTCCCCCGAGGTGCGCAGCATGCAATACCGTCGCGTCGGCCGATCCGGCCTGCAGTTGTCCGCGCTGTCGTTCGGCGCCTGGGTCACCTTCGGCCGCCAGGTCGGGCGTGGCGAGGCGCGCGACATGCTGGCGCTGGCGCACGATCGCGGGGTGAACTTCTTCGACAACGCCGAGACCTACAACAACGGCGTGGCCGAGCAGGTGATGGGCGACGTGCTGGCCGATCTGCGCTTTCCGCGCGACAGCTACTGCGTGTCCAGCAAGGTGTTCTTCGGCGCGGTGGACGAGCCGCTGCCGACCCAGCGCGGCTTGTCGCGCAAGCACGTGATCGAGGCCTGCCACCAGGCCATGCAGCGTCTGCGCGTGGATTACCTGGATCTGTATTTCTGCCATCGCCCCGATCCGGACACGCCGATCGACGAAACTGTGGCGGCGATGGATACGCTGATCCGCCAGGGCAAGGTGCTGTACTGGGGCACCAGCGAGTGGCCGGCCGCGGCGATCGAGGAGGCGCATCGCGTGGCGCGTGAAAGCCATTTCTATGCACCGGTGGTGGAGCAGCCGCAGTACAACCTGCTGCATCGCGAGCGGGTGGAGCGCGAGTACGCGCCGCTGTACGAAAAGTACGGCATGGGCACCACGATCTGGTCGCCGCTGGCGTCGGGCCTGCTGAGCGGCAAGTACGACCACGGCATCCCCGCCGATTCGCGGCTGGCGCAGCCGGGCTACGAGTGGTTGCGCAAGAGCGTGCTGGGCGAGGGCGACGAACGTCTGGCGCGGGTGCGCGCGCTGCGGCCGATCGCCGAGGAACTGGGCACCAGCCTGGCGCAGCTGGCGATCGCCTGGTGCCTGCTCAATCCGCACGTGTCGACGGTGATGCTGGGCGCGAGCAAGCGCGAGCAACTGGCGCAGAACCTGGACGCGCTGGAGCTGCTGCCGCGGCTGGATGCGGCGCTCGCCGAGCGCATGCGGCAGGCGGTGGGTGACTGATCGGTCGCGTGTGGAGGGCGCGCGGGGCGATTGACTCTCAAATGAGAATGATTATTATTTGAAGCCACCGCCACCGCAGGAACTCCGATGTCCGTCCTCTCCTTGCGCCCGTCCCCGTTTTTCCCTCCTGTCGTGCGCCGTGGCGCGGCGCCGCCGCTCTCCACCACCCCGCGCCGGGTCGCCAGCGATCTGCTGCTGGCCGGCGGGCGCGAGTTGGTGATCCAGCATCAGGGCAGCGAATACCACCTGCGCCTGACCCGCAATGACAAACTGATCCTGACCAAATAGCCATGGGCATGCGGCTGGATCGTGCCGGTCTGTTGCGGCGGGTGGCGGCGTCGTTCGCTGCCGGCAGGCGGGCGAGCCCGTGCGGAGCGGCGGAAGCCGCCGCCACCTGCAGGTCGCGGCTGTGCCTGTCCATCGCGCGGTGGCTGGCCGGACTGCCGGCACTCGGCAACGTCCTGTATGCACCAAGCGCGATGCCCGGCAGGTTGCGCGGCAGGCCGTTGCCTGGCTTGCTGGTCGAATCCGCCGATCTCGCGCCGTTGCTGCACGCGCGCACCTTGGCGTTCGCCAGCGCCGTCACGGCCGATGGCCCACGCGAATGGATGGAATGCCGCGATGCGCACGAGTGCCTGCTGGCCCGGCTCTACCTGTTGCCGGATACCGACTATCTGGCGTGGGACGCGTTGTGCGCCGGCGCCGACATCGCGGTGAACGGCGCTCGCGCGGACGCGGTTGCATCGCCGCCGACCGCGGTGCGGGTGCTCCGTTTCCGATCGCGCCGTCTCGCCGCCGGGCTGCAGTTGCTGGGCGCCGATGCCGTGGCGTCCACCTCGCCGCTGGGCCGCGACGTGGCCGCGCGCATCGCCCGTGACGCGGCCACGCTCCGTTGAACTCGCCGGTCGTCGCCCGCGGCGGCGTCCGGCTGTCCGTGCACTGTCCGCGGACACTGTGCCGTCGCTATGGACTCGGCGCAACACGCTGAAAAATCGGCGTTTTTGCGATCTCGCCGCGATGGCACGCGGATTGCTTTGTCTCCTGCGTAGCCGCCCTGCACGCGGCCGAGAACGACACGATGATTCGCGACACGTCGGCACAGGACAAACTGGTAGAGGTCAAACCCAACCGCAAGCGGCAGCTGATCTTCGGCGCCGTCGGCGTGCTCGTGCTCGGCCTGCTGGTGTGGCTGGCGCCGGGAATCGGCCGGCTGTTCTCCGCCTCCGGTTCGGTGAGTGCCTCGCGGCTGTCGTTTGCCACCGTCGAACGCGGTCCGTTCGTGCGCGACATCGCGGCAGAAGGCAAGGTGGTCGCCGCGGTCAGTCCGACCCTGTACGCCACCTCCGGCGGCGCGGTGACGCTGAAGGTGCACGCCGGCGACACGGTGAAGAAGGGCCAGGTGCTGGCCACCATCGACAGCCCCGAGCTGACCAACAAGCTGGCGCAGGAACAGAGCAACGCCGACGCGATGCAGGTCGATTACCTGCGCGCGCAGGTCGACGCGCGCAAGCAGCGCTCCGCGCTGCAGAAGGCCTACGACAACGCCAGGATCGACCAGCAGACCGCCCAGCGCGATCTGGCCCGTTACGAAAAGGCATTCCATGAAGGCGCCGTGCCCAGCATGGACGTGGATCGCGCCAAGGACACGCTGGACAAGGCCAACATCGCCGTCACCCACGCACAGGGCGACCTGGGCATGGACAACGCCAGCCTCAACTTCGACATCCAGTCCAAGAAGCTCGCGCACGATCGCCAGCTGCTGCTGGTGGCCGACCTCAAGCGCCAGGTCGACGACCTCGACGTGAAGTCGCCGGTGGACGGCCAGGTCGGCCAGTTGTTCATCGCCGAAAAGGCCACCGTCGCCAAGGACGCGCAGCTGCTCAGCGTGGTCGACCTGTCCGCACTGCAGGTGGAGATGCAGGTGCCGGAGAGCTTCGCCCGCGACCTCGGCATCGGCATGACCGGCGAGATCAGCGGCAACGGCCATACCTGGAAGGGCATCGTCAGCGCGATCTCGCCCGAGGTGGTCAACGGCCAGGTCGCCGCGCGGCTGCGCTTCGACGGCACCACGCCGAAACAGCTGCGCCAGAACCAGCGCCTGTCGGTGCGCGTGCTGCTGGACAAGCGCGACAACGTGCTCACCGTGCAGCGCGGCTCCTTCGTCGACGAATCCGGCGGCAGCTACGCCTACCTGGTGCACGACGGCATCGCCACGAAAACCCCGATCCGCGTCGGCGCCTCCAGCATCGACAAGGTGGAGATCCTCGAAGGCCTGAAGGAAGGCGACAGGATCGTGATCTCCGGTACCGACAGCTTCAAGGGCGCCCAGACGGTTGCCATCGCGCAGTAGCGCGATGGCAACCGGGAATAGGGAATGGGGAATAGGGAATCGGAAAAGCAGCTCCGTTCCCGCCTTCGCTCCTCCCATTCCCGATTCCCTATTCCCGATTCCCCCTATACCACTGCGAGGAAGATCCGATGCTCAAGATGACTCACCTGTCCAAGGTCTACCGCACCGAGGTCGTGGAGACCTATGCGCTGCGCGATTTCAACATCGACGTGAAGGAGGGCGAGTTCGTGGCCGTGACCGGGCCGTCCGGTTCGGGCAAGACCACCTTCCTGACCATCGCCGGCCTGCTGGAGACGTTCACCGGCGGCGAGTACCACCTGGACGGCATCGAGGTGAGCAACCTCAACGACAACGCGCGCTCGAAGATCCGCAACGAGAAGATCGGCTTCATCTTCCAGGCGTTCAACCTGATCCCCGACCTCAACGTGTTCGACAACATCGAGGTGCCGCTGCGCTACCGCGGCATGAAGGCGGCCGAGCGCAAGCAGCGGATCATGGACTCGCTGGAGCGCGTCGGCCTGGCCTCGCGCGCCAAGCACTACCCGGCCGAACTCTCCGGCGGCCAGCAGCAGCGCGTGGCGATCGCCCGCGCGCTGGCCGGCTCGCCGCGCCTGCTGCTGGCGGATGAGCCTACCGGCAACCTGGACACCCAGATGGCCCGCGGCGTGATGGAACTGCTGGAGGAGATCCACCGCGACGGCGCCACCATCGTGATGGTCACGCATGACCCGGAGCTTGCCGCGCGCGCCCAGCGCAACGTGCACATCATCGATGGCCAGGTGGTGGATCTGGCCGAGGAGCCGCGCTTCCATGCCCTGAAGCAGGGGGCAGGGAGTCGGGAATAGGAAAAAGCCCTCCGCGCGCAGCGCGTGGGCTCTCCCGAATCCCGAACCCTCCATCCCGAATCCCGGCCTCCCTGCATGTTTGCCTACTACCTCCAGCTCGGATTGCGCAGCCTGCGCCGCAACCCCGCCCTCACCGCGTTGATGGTGATGGCGATCGGTTTCGGCGTGGCCGCGTCGATGATCACGTACTCCGTGTTCCGCGCCGTGTCGGGCAACCCGATACCGGGCAAGTCGGCGCAGCTGTTCACGCCGCAGGTGGATGGCTGGGGGCCGCAGCAGAACCTGAAGGGCGAGCCGGCCGAAGCACTGGCTTACGTCGATGCGATGGCGCTGATGCGGGCGCACGAGGCGAAGCGCCAGACCTTGCTGTATCCGGTGGAGCTGTCGGTGATGCCCGACGGCAGGCGCGAGCTTCCGCTGCACGTCAAGGGCTACGCCGTCACCGCCGACTTCTTCACCATGTTCGAGGTGCCGTTCCGCCACGGCAGCGGCTGGAGCACGCAGGACGACGACGCGCGCGCCAGCGACGTGGTCATTAGCGGCGGGCTCAACGCCAAGCTGTTCGGCGGCGCGGACAGCGTGGGTCGCACGTTCAACATGGGCGGCCACGACTACCACGTGGTGGGCGTGACCAGCCACTGGAATCCGCGCCCGCGCTTCTACGACCTGTTCAGCACCAGCGGCTTCGCCGACGAGCCCGACCTCTACATGGTGCTCAATCGGGCGCTGGACCTGCAGATGCGCTCGGGCGGCCGCAACAGTTGCCGCGGTTCGATCACCTACACGACCTGGCAGGGTTATCTGCAGAGCAACTGCGTGTGGATCACACCCTGGGTGGAACTGGACAGCGCCGCCGAGGTTGCCGGCTATCGCCGCTTCCTCACCAACTACGCCGCCGACCAGCAGCGCGCCGGTCGCTTCGGCTGGGCGGCCAACGTGCGTCTGCGCGACGTGATGCAGTGGCTCGACTACGAACACGTGGTGCCGCCGGAAAGCCGCATCGCGCTGGTGGTGGCGCTGGGCTTTTTCCTGATCTGCCTGGTCAACACCATCGGCCTGCTGCTGGCCAAGTTCATGCGCCGCGCGGGCGAGATCGGCGTGCGCCGCGCGCTGGGCGCGACGCGGCGCGAGATCTATGCCCAGTACCTGATCGAGGCCGCCACGGTAGGCCTGGCGGGTGGCGTGCTGGGCTTGCTGCTCACGGCGACGGGCGTGTCCGGCGTGGGCATCCTGTTCCAGCCGGAGATCGCCAGGTTGGCGCAGCTCGATTTTTCGCTGGTGGGCCTGACCTTCGTCGTCGCCATCATTGCCACCGTGCTGGCGGCGTTCTACCCGGCGTGGCGCGCGGCACACGTGCAGCCTGCCTGGCAACTGAAGTCGAGCTGAGGAGAACGCCATGAATTTTCAGGTCAGGCCCATCCTCACCGCGCTGCGCCGGCACAAGGCAGGCACCATGCTGATCGCGCTGCAGATCGCGCTGACGCTGGCCATCGTGTGCAACGCGCTGTTCATCATCCACCAGCGACTGGGCAACCTGTCCGCGAACAGCGGCGTGGACGAGGCCAATGTCTTCGTCATCGCCAACATGTGGGCCGACATGGGCCGGTCGACGTCACAGGTCGATGCACAGGTGCGCGCGGACCTGATCGCGCTGCGGCAATTGCCCGCGGTGCGCGACGCCACGCCCGCCAGCGGGTATCCGCTCCGGGGCGGCGGCTGGGACAACTTCGTCACCATGACGCCCGAGCAGGTGAAGCCGACCACGGATGCCGCGGTGTACACCGGCGACGAGCACTTCATCGACACGCTTGGCCTGAATCTCGTCGCGGGCCGCAACTTCCGCTCCGATGAGGTGATGGCGATGGGTACCCAGGAAGCCGTCACCCCGCCGACGGTGATCGTGAGCAAGGCGCTGGCCGACCGCCTGTTTCCCGACGGCCATGCACTGGGCAAGAGTTTCTACGCGATGGGCGCCACACCGAGCACCATCGTCGGCATCGTCGATCCGCTGCATCGGCAGGGCGTGGACCAATGGAGCAACGGCTACGCCGGCCAGTCGCTGATCTGGCCGTTGCGGGCGGATGATTCGCGCGGCGTGTACTACATCGTGCGCGCCAGACCCGGTCGGCTCGCCGACGCCATGCGCGAGGCGCCAAAGGCACTCTACGCACAAAGCCGCCTGCGCATCATCGACCCCAAGGACGGCATCCAGGATTACGCCACCATCCGCCACAAGGTCTACGACCGCGACCGCGGCATGGCGATCCTGATGGGCATCATCAGCGTGGTGCTGCTGGCGATCACCGCAGCGGGCATCGTGGGCTTGACCAGCTTCTGGGTCGGTCAGCGCCGCAGGCAGATCGGCGTGCGACGCGCCTTGGGCGCCCGCCGGCGCGACATCCTTGCCTACTTCCTCACCGAGAACTTCTTGATCAGCGTGTCCGGCACGGTGCTGGGCATCGTGCTCGGGTTCGCCTTCAACCTGTGGACCGTGACCCGTTTCGCGATGGACCGGATGTCGCTGGCGTACGTGGGCGCGGGCGTGCTCGTGCTGGTGTTGCTGGGCCAGGCCGCCACGCTGGCGCCGGCGTTGCGCGCCTCGCGCGTGTCGCCGGTGGAGGCCACGCGGTCGGTGTGATGAAAAGCCGGGAATGGGGAATCGTCAAAGCCAGAAGCTTTGCGTGCACCGGTTTTTCCCGACTCCCTATTCCCTATTCCCTGTTCCGGAGGAACGAGATGTTTGCCTACTACCTCGAACTGGCCCTGCGCAGCCTGAAGCGCAGCCCCGGACTCACCGCGCTGATGGTGCTGGCGATCGGCTTCGGCGTGGCCGCCTCGATGACCTCGTGGTCGGTGTTCCGCGCGGTGTCGGGCGACCCGATCCCGTGGAAGTCCTCCAAGCTGTTCGTGCCGCAGATCGACATGTGGGGGCCGAATGGCCGCAGTCCCGACGGCGAGCCGCCGAACGCGATGGACTACACCGACGCGGTCGCCCTGATGCGCGACCACCGCGCCAAGCGGCAGTCGGCGATGTACCAGATCTCGCCGTCGATCGTGCCGGCCGACGCCAGCAAGCACCCGCTCAACGTCAGCGGTCATGCCGTGTATGGCGAGTTTTTCCCGATGCTGGACGTGCCGTTCAAGTTCGGGCGCGGCTGGAGCAACAGCGACGATGCCAACCGCGCCCAGGTCGTGGTGATCAGCAGCAAGCTCAACCAGAAACTGTTCGGCGGCGTCGACAGCGTGGGCAAGATCGTCAACGTCGAGGGCCGGGACTATCGCGTGGTCGGCGTGCTCGACCAGTGGAACCCGCAGCCGCGCTTCTACGACGTGGTCAACAGCGGCGGTTTCTCCACCAGCGACGCCGACGTGTTCCTGCCGTTCCAGACCGCGATCCAGGCCAGCATCCCCAACGATGGCAATACCAACTGCAACGCGGTGCCCGACGAGCCGGGCTTCGTCGGCCTGCAGCACTCGCCCTGCGCGTGGATCGCGTTCATGGCCGAGCTGGACGATGCCGCGGCGGTGACGGCGTATCGCGCCTATCTCGACGGTTACGCCAAGGACCAGCAGGCCGCCGGACGCTTCCGCTGGGCGCCCAACAATCGCCTGCGCGACGTGCCGGCGTGGCTGGAAAACCAGCACGTGGTGCCCAGCGACACCAAGGTGTCGTTGCTGGTGGCGCTGGGCCTGCTGCTGGTGTGCCTGGTCAACACGGTGGGCCTGTTGCTGGCGAAATTCCTGCGCCGCAGCAGCGAGATCGGCGTGCGCCGCGCGCTGGGCGCGCCGCGCGCGGCGATCTACACGCAGTTCCTGGTCGAGGCGGGCATCGTCGGTGCGGCCGGCGGCGTGCTCGGCCTGCTGCTGACCGGCGCGGGCGTGGCCAGCGTGGGCTGGGTGTTGCCGCGCGACATCGCCTCGCTGGCGCGCATTGATGTGTCACTGCTGGTGTTGACCCTGCTGGTGGCGGTGGTCGCCACCATGCTGGCCGGCCTGTATCCCACCTATCGCGCCTCGCGGGTGCAGCCCGCCTGGCAACTAAAGAGCAATTGAGGAGCACGCGCATGAAACTGCATCCCATCCTCGCCGCCCTGCGCAAGCACAAGGCGGGTACCGTGCTCATCTCGCTGCAGATCGCGCTGACCCTGGCGATCGTGTGCAACGCGATCTTCATCATCGGCCAGCGCATCGAGCGAGTGAACCGGCTCACCGGGCTGGACGAGAGCAACCTGTTCCTGGTCACCCAGCAATGGGTGGGCGCGCCGAATGCCGACACCGCCGAGGGGGTGGAGAAGCTCGACGCGATGCAGCGCGAGGACCTCGCCGCCTTGCGCAACCTGCCCGGCGTGGTGTCGGTGACGCCGACCAATTCGCTGCCGTTGCTCAACTCCTCCTGGACCGGCTCGGTGTCGCACAAGCCGGGCGCCCAGCTCGGCGGCAAGGACAACACCCGCACGGCGTACTACTTCACCGACGACCAGGTGCTGGACACGATGGGCCTGAAACTGGTGGCCGGCCGCGCCTTCACCGCCGGCGACGTGCAGCACCAGGGCTTCCGCGACCAGCCGCCGCGGCCGATCGCGATGATCACCAAGGCGCTCGCCGACAAGCTGTTCCCCGACGGCGGCGCGGTGGGCAAGGTGATCTACAGCGACGGCAGCAATGCGCCGACCACCATCATCGGTGTGGTCGAACGCATGCAGACGCCCGCCACCGGCAGCTGGGGCAACGACTTCGCGTGGTACTCGACGCTGATCCCGACTCGGCTCGACGCCAACTTCGCCCGCTACGCCGTGCGCACCCGGCCCGGCCAGCTCGACAGCGTGATGCGTGCGGTGACCCCGCTGCTGTACAAGGTCAACCCGCTGCGCGTGCTCGATGACGACAGCGTCAGGCCATACAGCGAGATCCGCGCCAAGGCGTATCGCGCCGACGTGGGCATGGCGATCCTGATGGGCGTGATCTGCCTGATCCTGGTCGCGGTCACCGCCGCCGGCATCGTGGGGCTGACCAGCTTCTGGGTCGGCCAGCGCCACCGGCAGATCGGCGTGCGCCGCGCCCTGGGCGCACGCAAGATCGACATCCTGCACTACTTCCAGGTCGAGAACCTGCTGATCGCCGGCATCGGCGTGGTGCTCGGCATCGCGCTGGCGATCGGCCTGAACCTGTGGCTGATGACGCGCTACGAGATGACCCGGCTGCCGGTGCCGTACGTGCTGGTGGGCGTGCTGGCGATGCTGGTGATCGGCCAGGCAGCCGTCTTCGTGCCCGCGCGCCGCGCGTCCAACGTGCCGCCGGTGTCGGCGACGCGGGCGGCGTGAGTTGAGCCGGGAATAGGGAGAAGGGAATAGGGAATCGACAAAAGCCGCGATTGCGCGCGCTCTGGCCCTTCCGATTCCCGATTCCCCATTCCCTATTCCCTCCTCCGAAGGAGACACCGAAGGTGTTCACCTATTACCTCGACCTTGCCCTGCGCAGCCTCAAGCGCAACAAGGCGCTCACCGCGCTGATGGTGCTGGCGATCGCGCTTGGCATCGGTGCATCGATGACCACGCTCACGGTGCTGCACGTGTTGTCGGGTGATCCGTTGCCGGGCCGCAGCGGCACGCTGTACTACCCGCAGATCGACCCGCGCGACGACAGTGGCCAGCTGCCCGGGGCCGAGCCGCCGGAGCAGGTCACCCTGATCGACGGCCTCAACCTGCTGCACGCCGGACGCGCCGATCGCCGGGCACTGATGACCGGCGGCTCCGTGCCGATCCAGCCCGACGCCTCGGCCGTGGACCCGTTCTACGTGGAGTCGCGTTACACCACCGCCGATTTCTTCCCGATGTTCGGCACGCGGTTTCGCTACGGTCGCGGCTGGAATGCCGCCGACGACGAGGCGAAGGCGCGCGAGGTGGTAATCAACGGCGAGCTCAACGAGCGCCTGTTCGGCGGCGCCGACAGCGTGGGCCGCAACCTGCGCCTCGCCGACGCCAGCTTCCGCATCATCGGCGTGCTCGACGACTGGGCGCCCAACCCGCATTTCTACGATCTCAACACCGGCTCCTACGGCCGCACCGAACAGGTGTTCGTGCCGCTGCAGACCGCGCTGGATCTGAAGATGGAACACAACGGGTCCAACGACTGCTGGGGCAGGGGTGCCGGTGGCGTGGGGCGCATCTACCCGTCCGACAGCTGCGTGTGGCTGCAGTTCTGGGTGCAGTTGGACAGCCCGGCCAAGGCGGCCGACTACAAGGAGTTTCTGGTGCACTACTCGCAGGAGCAGAAGGCGCTGGGGCGTTTCGCGAAGGCGCCGAACGTGCGCCTGCGAAACGTGATGCAGTGGCTGGCTTACGAACGCGTGGTGCCGGACGACGTGCGCCTGCAGACCGCTCTGGCGTTCGGTTTCCTGCTGGTGTGCCTGGTCAATACGGTGGGACTGATGCTGGCCAAGTTCATGCGTCGCGCCAGCGACCTCGGCGTGCGTCGCGCGCTGGGCGCCTCCAAACGCTCGCTGTTCGGCCAGCTGCTGGTCGAGTCCGGGGTGATCGGCGTGGTGGGCGGCGTGGGCGGCCTGCTGCTGGCGGCACTGGGTCTGTGGGTGGTGCGCCAGCGGCCCTCCAGCTATGCCGCGTTGGCGCATCTGGACGGCACGATGCTGCTGACCACCTTCGCGCTGGCGCTGGGCTCGACCCTGCTGGCCGGCATGCTGCCGGCGTGGCGCGCGTGCCAGGTCCCGCCCGCCCTGCAGCTGAAGAGCAATTGAGGGCACGACGATGGAACTGCGACCGATCCTCTCCACGCTGCGGCGGCACAAGACCACCGCCTGGCTGCTGATCCTGGAGATCGCGCTGACCTGCGCGATCGTGTGCAACGCGGTGTTCATGATCAACCACCGCCTGCAGCACATGAACATGCCCACCGGCGTCGACGAGCATGCGCTGGTGCAGATCCAGCTGGCCGAGGTGACGCCATCGCCGGACATCTACGCGCGGGCAAGGGAGGATCTTGCCGTGATCCGGCAAGTGCCCGGCGTACTGGACGTGGCCCTGGTCAACCAGTTGCCGCTGGGCGGCTCCTCATCCAATGCCAGCATCAAGCTGGATCCGGAGCAACGCCAGCCGACCCTCAGCGCCGGGACCTATTTCGGCGGGAATCTGGCGCAGACGATGGGTCTGCGCCTGGTGGCGGGGCGCCACCTGCGGCCCGACGAGGTGCTCGACGCCGATGTCGTGCTCAAGGCACTGGCCACCGGCGACACCAAGGTCATCGCGCCGGTCACGGTGATCACGCAGGCCATGGCGCAACGGCTGTGGCCGGATGCCGAAGCGCTCGGCAAGACGATCTACGTCGGTCCGGTCGGCGTGCGCGTGGTCGGCGTGGTCGCCGACCTGGCGCGCGCCAATGCCTACGACGACGCGACCGCGCACTACTCGATGATCCTGCCGATGTTCATGGGCGCGGGCAAGGACCAGAGCTACCTGATTCGCACCCGCCCCGAGGATCGCCGGGCGGTGCTGAAGGCCGCCGTGGCGGCGCTGAAGAAAGCCGACCCGCGGCGGGTGGTGACCGAGCAGCGCACCTACGACGAAGTGCGCCACAAGTTCTTCGAGAACGATCGCTCGATGGCCGGCATCCTGGTGGGGGCGATCGCCGCGCTGCTCATCGTCACCGCGCTGGGCATCGTCGGTCTGGCCAGTTTCTGGGTGGCGCAGCGCCGGCGCACCATCGGCGTGCGCCGCGCGCTGGGGGCCACGCGCCGCAACATCCTCAATTATTTTCAGACCGAAAACCTGCTGCTGGCCACCATCGGCATCGTGCTGGGCATGGTGCTGGCGTATGCGATCAACCTGTTCCTGATGCTGCACTACGAGTTGCCGCGCTTGCCATGGATCTACTTCCCGACAGGCGCCATCGCGCTGTGGCTGATCGGCCAGCTCGCCGTGCTCGGTCCGGCGTTGCGTGCGGCGGCGGTGCCGCCGGTGGTGGCGACGAGGTCGGTGTGATTCACAAGCTGGGAATAGGGAGTAGGGAATAGGGAATCGGCAAAAGCAGCGACCGCGTGCTTCGGTTTTTCCCATTCCCGATTCCCCATTCCCTATTCCCTCCTCCGAAGGAGACACCGAAGGTGTTCACGTACTACCTCGACCTCGCCCTGCGCAGTCTGAAGCGCAACAAGGTGCTCACCGCGCTGATGGTCATTGCCATCGCGGTGGGCATCGGCGCCAGCATGACCACGCTGACCGTGATGCATCTGCTCTCCGGCGATCCGGTGCCCACCCGCAGCGGCACGCTGTTCTATCCGCAGGTGGACGGCAATCCGACGCCGGGCGATTTCAAGCAGCCGCTGGACGTGATGGATTACCAGTCGGCAGTGGACCTGTGGGGCGCGCGGCGCGCCGACCGCCAGGCGCTGGTGGTGGACAGCCCGGTGCGACTGAGCGCGCCCGGGGTCAATCTGCCGGCCTTGATGCCGAGCATGCTTTCCACCACCAGCGATTTCTTCCCCATGTTCGACGTGCCGTTCCGCTACGGCAGCGGCTGGGGCGCGGACGACGATGCGCGGCATGCGCGGGTGGCGGTGATCTCCGACGATCTCAACCGCAAGCTGTTCGGCGGCCGCGACAGTGTCGGCCAGGTGTTGCGCCTGCGCGACACGGACGTGCGCATCGTCGGCGTGCTGCGCCCGTGGCGTCCGTCGCCGGTGTTCTACACCGTGGCCGGCGGGCGCTTCGCCAATGGCGACACCGCGGACTTCTACGGCAAGACGCAGGATGTGTTCACGCCGTTCTTCACCGGCCTCGAACTCAACGACGGCAATTTCCAGCAGTTCACCTGCTGGCACATGCCCGAACGGCCGGGCCATCTGCAGAACTCGCCGTGCGCATGGGTGCGCCTGTGGGTGCAGCTCGGCGACGCCGGCAAGGTCGCCGCATACAGGCAGTTCCTGGATGGCTACGCCGCGCAGCAGGCTGCGCTGGGACGCATCGTGCGGCCGCAGAACACGCGCCTGCGCAGTCTGATGCAATGGCTGGACTACAACGGCGTGGTGCCCGGCGACGTGCGGCTGCAGACCTGGCTGGCATTCGCGTTTCTCGCCATCTGCCTGTTCAACATGGTCGGCCTGCTGCTGGCGAAGTTCCTGCGCCGCAGCGGCGAGATCGGCGTGCGCCGCGCGCTCGGCGCCAGCCGCGGCGCGGTGTTCGCGCAATGCCTGGTGGAGGCGGGGCTGGTCGGCCTGATCGGCGGCATCGGCGGCCTGGGCCTGACCCTGCTCGGTCTGTGGCTGGTCCGCCGGCAACCGGTCGCGTACGCCGATCTGGTGCACCTGGACGTGTCGATGTTCGTCGCCACCTTCGTCACCGCGATCGCTGCCAGTCTGCTGGCCGGGGTGCTGCCGGCATTCCGCGCCAGCCGGGTGGCGCCGGGTCTTCAATTGAAGACTTTGTAATGCGTTGTCCCTGCGCAAGGGCCCGGCCATCCCTGGCCGGACTTTTCGGAAAGGCGCTGTTTTCACCAAGCATCAGGTAACCAGACATGCAGATTCGACTCATCCTCGCTGCGCTGCGCCGCCATCGCATGGCCACCGTGCTGATCGCGCTGGAGATCGCGCTGGCCTGCGCGGTGCTGTGCAATGCGTGTTTCCTGATCGCCGGCCGGATCGGCGCGATCCAGGTCGACAGCGGCGTCGACGAGGCTTCGCTGGCCACGGTGCAGCTGGCCGGCTACGAAAACGCGCATGCGGTCGACCTCAACGCCCGGGTGCTGGCCGGCCTGGGCAGCATTCCCGGCGTGCAGTCGGCGAGCCTGCTCAACTCCATCCCGTTCGGCGCGCGTCGGGGCACCGCGGGCATCACCACGGACATGGCCGGCAAACACTTCGGCGGCGTGGTCGAGTTCTACGTCGGAGGCCCGGGCAGCCTTGCGGCGTTGGGTACGCGGCTGGTCGCCGGCCGCAATCCGCAACCCGACGATTTTCGCCCGTTCACCGCCTTGATGCCGGACAACGCCCCGGTGCAGGTGACGCGCGCTCTGGCCGAGCACTTGTGGCCGGGCACCGATCCGCTGGGCAAGGAGTTCTGGCTGGACAAGTCGCACTTTCGCGTCGTCGGGGTGATCGACCACCTGGTGCGCCCCGACCCGGGCGGCTGGCCCGGCGACAGTCGCGACTGGTCGGTGTTCGTGCCGGCGCAGTCGAGCGTCTACCTTTCCGGCAGCTATCTGTTGCGCGCCGCGCCGAAAGACCTGCACCGTGTGCTGCGCGACGCCCGCGCCGCGATCGCGAAGATCGCTCCGGATGCCGTGCTCGACCAGGACGGCACGCAGACCGTCAGCGACCTGCGCACCCGCAGTTTCCAGAAGGACCGCGCGATGATCGGCATGCTGGTCGGCGTGATCGTGGCGCTGCTGCTGGTCACCGCGCTGGGCATCGTCGGCCTGGCCAGTTTCTGGGTGGCCCAGCGGCGCCGGCAGATCGGCATCCGCCGCGCCATCGGCGCCACCCGCCGCGACATCCTGCACTACTTCCAGACCGAGAACTTCCTGATCGTCAGCTTCGGCATCGTGCTGGGCATGGTGCTGGCCTATGCACTGAACCTGCTGCTGATGACCCACTACGAATTGCCGCGATTGCCGCTGGCCTACCTGCCGATCGGTGCCATCGCGTTGTGGCTGCTCGGCCAGCTCGCCGTGCTCGGCCCCGCGCTGCGCGCCGCGGCCGTGCCGCCGGTGGTGGCGACGAGGGGGTGAGGGGCCGGGAATGGAGAGTCGGGAATCGCAAGGCCGCGATGCTTCACGCTTTGGTTTTTCCCATTCCCTGTTCCCGAGTCTCCATCCCCGGCTCCGTGCATTCCGGCACGGGCTGACCACCCCTCCACGCGATCACAATCCACCATATCCATTCACCACGACCCAAAGGACGCTGCCGATGAAAACCCTGCCGTTGTTGATCTGCCTGGCCCTCGCGGGCTCGGTGACCCTGGCCGCTCCGCTGCAGGCGGCGCCCGCCGCGCAGTCCATCGCCAAGGGTGACGTGGCCAGCCGCGTGCAGGCGCTCAACGCGCTGCTGGCGGAGCAGTGGCAGTACACGCTGAAGAACAGCCCCGAGTTCGCCACCATCCTGGGCGACTTGCGCTACAACGACCACTGGAGCGATGTCTCGCTGGCGCACGTGCGCGCGGACCACCAGGCAACGCAGGATTTCCTCAAGCGATTCGAGGCGATCGACACCACCGGCTTTCCCGACAGCGACAAGCTCAACCAGCAGTTGATGGTGCGCCAGCTGAAGGATTCGCTGCGCTCCTACGACCTCAAGCTCTACGAGATGCCGCTGGACCAGATGAGCGGCGTGCACATCGCGCTGGCCGGCTTCGTCAGCTCGATCCCGTTCAACAGCACCAGGGAATACGACGACTACCTGGCGCGCCTGAAGGCAGTGCCGAAGCTGTTCGACCAGGTCACCGCGGTGGCGCGGCAGGGCATGGCCGACAAGATGATGCCGCCGAAGTATCTGCTGGAAAAAGTGGTCAAGCAGATCGCCAGCATCGAGCAGCCGGCCGGCATGGACAGCGTGTTCGCCGAGCCGCTGAAGCATTTCCCCAAGTCGGTGCCGGAAGCCGACCAGAAGCGCCTGCATGACGCCATCCTCGCCGCGATCGATCACGACGTGCGCCCGGCCTACGCAAAGCTGGGCAAGTTCGTTGCCGACGACTACGCACCGCACGGACGCAGCCAGCCCGGCGTGTGGGATCTGCCCAACGGCGAGGCGATCTACCGCTTCCAGGTCGAGCAGATGACCACCACCAAGGAGACCCCGCAGCAGATCCACGAGATCGGCCTGGCCGAGGTCAAGCGCATCGAGGGCGAAATGACGAAGATCGCCCACGCGCAGGGCTTCAAGGACCTGGCCAGTTTCCGCGCCTCGCTGAAGACCAATCCGAAGACGCACGCCACCTCGCGCGAGGACATCCTCGACCGCTATCGCGGCTACATCGCCGGCATGGAGCCGGAGCTGCCCAAACTGTTCGGGCGCCTGCCCAAGACCGAGGTTGTGGTCAAGCCGGTGGAGAAGTTCCGCGAGAAGGAGGCCGCGGCGGCCGAATACCATCAGGGCACGCCGGACGGCTCGCGGCCCGGGCAGATCTTCGTCAACACCGGCGATTTCGCCAACCGCAGCGTGCTGACCATCGAATCCACCGCCTACCACGAGGGCATTCCGGGCCATCACCTGCAGATCTCGATCGCGCAGAGCCTGCCCAAGCTGCCGCCGTTCCGCCAGCAGGCCGGCTACACCGCCTATGTCGAGGGCTGGGCGCTGTACGCCGAGCAGCTGGGCAAGGAGGTGGGCTTCTACAAGGACCCGCTGTCCGACTACGGCCGCCTGTCCGATGAGCTGCTGCGCGCCGATCGCCTGGTGCTCGACACCGGTGTGCACTACAAGCACTGGACGCGCCAGCAGATGGTCGATTTCTTCCACGCCCATTCCAGCGAGGACGAGCCCGACGTGCAGGCCGAGACCGACCGCTACATCACCTGGCCCGGGCAGGCGCTGGCGTACAAGACCGGCGAGCTGAAGATCCTGGCGTTGCGCGCGCGAGCCAAGCAGGCGTTGGGCGACCAGTTCGACATCCGTGCCTTCCACGACGAGATCCTCGGCGGCGGCGCGCTGCCGCTGGACGTGCTGGAGGAGCGCGTCAACGACTGGATCGCCGCGGTCAAGGCCGGCAAGGCGCCGGCGCATCCGGTGGCGATCTAGCCGGTTGGCAACGAGCAGGGCGGGCACCGCCCGCCGGCGGCTCCGTCGCAGGGCAGTGGCGGGCAGTGCCCGCCCTGCGTGCTGCCGGCCAGGCTGATCGATCATGCCATCGGGGCTTGCATAGCCCGATGGTCATGGCAACCTTGTGGGCCTGAGCGGCATCCATGCCCGCATGTGCAGAAAGCGAATGACCCGAACCGTACTCATCATCGACGACAATCCCGCGGTGGGCGAGGCGCTCTCGCTGGCGCTGTCGCTGCACGAGATCCGCCCCCTGACGGCGTTGACGCCGGAAGACGGCCTGGCCGTGCTGGAGCGCGACGCCGTCGACGTGGTGATCCAGGACATGAACTTCACCGCCGACACCACCTCGGGTGAGGAGGGTGTGGAGCTGTTCCGCGCGATCCGCGAGCGCCATCCCGATCTGCCGGTGATCCTGCTCACCGCCTGGACACACCTGGAAACCGCGGTGGAGCTGGTCAAGGCCGGCGCCGCGGACTACCTGGCCAAGCCGTGGGACGACCACAAGCTGCTGGCCACGGTGGAGAACCTGCTGGAGCTTTCCGAATCCAGCCGCGAGCTGACCCGCAGCCGGCGCGAGCGGCGTCAGCGGCGCGAGCAGTTGCGCAGCAAGTACGACCTCGACGGGCTGGTGTTCGCTTCCGAAGCGATGGGGCGCACGCTCAACCTGGCCTGCCAGGTGGCCCGTTCCGACGTGCCGGTGCTGATCACCGGCCCCAACGGCAGCGGCAAGGAGCGCATCGCCGCGATCGTGCATGCGAATTCGGCGGTGAAGCGCGGCCCGTTCGTGGCGGTCAACTGCGGCGCGCTGCCGGGCGAACTGATCGAGGCCGAGCTGTTCGGCGCCGAGGCCGGCGCGTACACCGGCGCGAACAAGGCGCGCGAGGGTCGCTTCGAGCTGGCCGACGGCGGCACGCTGTTCCTGGACGAGATCGGCAACCTGCCGCTGCCCGGCCAGATGAAGCTGCTGCGCGTGCTGGAAACCGGCCAGTTCGAGCGGCTCGGTTCGGGCAAGACGCGCCAGGCCAAGGTGCGCGTGCTCAGCGCCACCAACGCCGACCTCAAGGCGATGATCCAGGCCGGCACCTTCCGCGAGGACCTGTATTACCGGCTCAACGTGATCGAGGTGAACCTGCCCCCGCTCATCGAGCGCACCGACGACATCCTGCCGTTGGCGGAATTCTTCCTCGACGGCCGCGCCGAACTGGGCGATGCCGCGCGCGAGGCGATGCAGCGCTATCCGTGGCCGGGCAACGTGCGCGAGCTGAAGAATGCGATCGAGCGCGCCGCCCTGCTGGCCGGCGACGGTCCGATCACGCCGGAGCTGCTCAACCTGCCGCAGCATGCGGCAGCCGGCAATCGCAACCTGGACGAACCCAGCCGCGACGCGGTGGAGGATGCCTTGCAGCATGCCGGCGGCGTGGTCAGCCGCGCCGCGCAGCAGCTGGGCCTGTCGCGCCAGGCGCTGTACCGGCGGATGGAGCGCTACGGGCTGGCCACCTCGGACTGACCGGGACGGGCTTGCCGCCGCGTGGACGGCGGACAAAGATGCGCGATCGAGAGGACGGAGGTGGGCGATGAAGTTTCGAGGTTTGTTGATCCCCTGCGCGATGGTGCTGGCCGGCGCCGTGGCGGCGCAATCGACCGCGCCGCAAAGCGCCCAGCGCGACGATCGCTGGGATGCCGCGCCGCCGGCGGCCAGCTCGACCAGCTACCGCAGCGCACCGGCGTTGCCCGGCGGCGACGCCCATGGCGTGTTCCGCTTCAAGCGGGCGGGGCATCAGGGCCCCGCCTATGCGCCGCCGCCGCAGGCCAACGACAAGGCCGCCGTGATGGGCAAGTCGCGGCCGTGGCAGAACGGCCGGCCGCCAGTCGATTGCGCGATGCAGCCGAGAGCGGCGGAATGCCCCTGATGCGATGGGCGCGCGGGCCGCGGTCGGCACCGGCCACCGTGCGCAGCGGCCGGAGCGACGCCCCATGTGGCAACAGCTGAACTCGCTGCGCGCGCGGCTGAGCCTGCTGCTGGTCGCCGCCGGCGTGGTCGGGGCGCTGATCTTGGTCGGCGTCACCCGCTGGCCGCTGCCGCAACTGCTCGCGTGGTTGCACGGCAGTGCGACCGGTCCCGGCGAGGCCGCGCCGGCCGCAGTCGCCGCGGCCTCGCCGTCGCAGGACGTCTACATCGCGCTGGCGGTGGGAGGGGTGCTGCTGGTGCTGGCCGCGATCTGGCTGGCCGGGCGGGCGCTGGATCCGGTGAGCCGCCTGCTGCGGGCCCTGGAAGGGGCGGTGGCCAGTTATCGCGACGGCGATTTCAGCTTCTCCATCGCGGCCAACCGACGTGACGAACTGGGCAAGCTGATCCGCATGCACAACGAGCTGGGTCACACCTTGCGCGAGCAGCGCCAGCACCTGGCGCAACGCGAGCTGCTGCTGGACACGGTGGTGCAGAACACCCCGGTGGCGCTGGTGCTCACCGATGCCGCCGGCCGCGTGGCCTACGCCAATATCGCCTCGCGCCACCTGTTCAACGAGGGGCGCAGCCTGGCCGGGCTGGATTTTGCCGAACTGCTGGCCGAGGCGCCACAGGTGCTGCGCCAGGCGGTGGACAGCGGCGAGGACGCGCTGCTCACGGTGGACATGGACGGCAGCGACGAAACCTTCCACCTGTCGCAGCGCGCGTTCCGGCTGCAGGGCAGGCCGCATCGGCTGCACTCGTTTCGGCGCATGACGCGCGAACTCTCGCGGCAGGAGGTGGCGACCTGGAAGCGGGTGATCCGGGTCATCAGCCACGAGCTCAACAACTCGCTGGCGCCGATCTCCTCGCTGGCCCATTCGGGCGCGGAGCTGGCGCGGCGCGGCGACGTCGATCGCCTGCCCAGCGTGTTCGCCACCATCGGCGAACGCGCCCGCCACCTCCACGGCTTCATCGCCGGCTATGCCAGCTTCGCCAAGTTGCCGATCCCGCGACCGGTCGCGGTGGAATGGGCGGCGTTTCTGGAGGGCCTGTCGCTGCACTGCCGCTATCGCCTGGCCTCGGCCGTGCCGGAGCGGCCGGGCTGGTTCGATGCCGCACAGGTCGAGCAGGTGTTGATCAACCTGATCAAGAACGCACACGAAGCCGGCGGGCCGGACGACGAGGTCACGCTGTCGATCCACGATGTCGGTGGCGAGATGCGCGTGGAAGTGGCCGATCGCGGCCCGGGCATGAGCGAAACGGTACTGGCACAGGCGCTGCTGCCGTTCTATTCGACCAAGCGCTCCGGCACCGGCCTGGGCCTCGCGCTGGCGCGCGAGATCGCCGAGGCGCACGGCGGGCGCGTGTTGCTGGCCAACCGCGAGGGCGGCGGCCTGCGCGTGACCTTGCTGTTGCCGACCGCCAAGGCGCCGCCGCGCGGCTGATCACGGGCGCGCGGGCTTGTCTCCCGGTCCGGCCAGGCCGGAGAAATCCGCGCTGGAGGTCTGGTCGAGTTTCCTGCGCTGCGATTGCAGCGGTTCGCCGGTGACCTGGAACCACACGTTCTCGGCGATGTTGGTGGCGTGGTCGCCGATGCGCTCGATGTTCTTGGCCATGAACAGCAGGTGCGTGCACGGGGTGATGTTGCGCGGGTCTTCCATCATGTAGGTCAGCAGCTGGCGGAAGTAGCCGGTATAGGCTTCGTCCAGCACGGTGTCGTTCTTCCATACCGCGTACGCGCGTTCGGCGTCGCGCTCCTGGTAGGCCGCGAGCACTTCGCGCACGCCGGTGGCCGCCAGTCGCGCCAGCTGTTCCAGGCCCCTGGCGGGCTGCACCGGCGCCACCATCGACAAGGGGATCGAGCGCTTGGCCACGTTGGCCGCGTAATCGCCGATGCGTTCGATGTCGGCCGCCGTGCGCAGCGCCGCGAACACGTTGCGCAAGTCGCCGGCCATCGGCGCGCGCAGCGCCAGCAGACGCACCACGTCGTGGCTGATGTCGTGCTCCATCTGGTCGATCGTGTCGTCGTTGTCGACCACGCGCTGCGCGGCGCGCTCGTCGCGCCGCTCGACCACGTCGATCGCCGCCTCCAGCTGCTTCACCGACAACTCGCCCATGCGCACGATCTCGGCGGTGAGCCGGCTCAGCTCGGTGTCGTAGCTCTTGATGATGTGGTCTGTACCAGTGCTCATGATGTGCCTCTGCTTGTTCCTTCTCCCTTGGGGAGAAGGTGCCCCGAAGGGGCTGATGAGGGTTCGGGCGGAGCGGGGCGCCGAGACTCCGCCCGTACCCTCACCCCACCCCCTCTCCCGGAGGGAGAGGGGCTTCCAATCGTCTAGCCGAATCGCCCGGTGATGTAATCCTCGGTCTGCTTCTTGTCCGGCTTGGTGAAGATTTTCTCGGTCTTGTCGAACTCGATCAGCTCGCCCAGGTACATGAAGGCGGTGAGGTCGGAGACGCGGGCGGCCTGCTGCATGTTGTGGGTGACGATGACGATGGTGAACTCGCTTTTCAGTTCCTCCACCAATTGCTCGATGCGGCCGGTGGCGATCGGGTCGAGCGCCGAGGTGGGTTCGTCCAGCAGCAGCACCTCCGGCTTCAGCGCGATCGCGCGGGCGATGCACAGGCGCTGCTGCTGGCCGCCGGAGAGGCCGAGCGCGTTCTGCTTGAGCTTGTCCTTCACCTCGTCCCACAGCGCCGAACTGCGCAGTGCCTGCTCGACGCGGCCTTCCATGTCGGACCGGGACAGCTTCTCGTGGTGGCGGATGCCGTAGGCGACGTTCTCGAAGATCGTCATCGGGAACGGCACCGGCTTCTGGAACACCATGCCGATCTTGCTGCGCAGGCGGTTCATCGAATAGCGCGGGTCGAGGATGTTCTCGCCGTCGAGCAGGATCGAGCCGGTGGCCCGCAGCTTCGGATAGATCGCGTAGATGCGGTTGAAAATGCGCAGCAGGGTGGACTTGCCGCAACCGGACGGCCCGATGATCGCGGTGACCTGCCGCTCGGGGATGTCCATGTCGATGCCTTTCAGCGCATGGAAGTCGCCGTAGTGGAAGTGCAGGTCGCGCACGATGAATTTGGGCGATGCCGGCGATGGCGCGACGGCGAGGGCGGGGTCAGTCATGGGACACCTTGTTGCGGGAAAGGATCAGGCGCGAGGCGAGGCTCAGCAGCAGCACGAACATGGTGATCACGAATGCGCCGGCCCAGGCCAGCGCGTGCATCGCCTCGCCCGGATCGTTGGCGTACTGGTAGATGATCTGCGGCAGGCTGGACATCTTCTCCATCGGGTTGATGGCCATGTAGTTGTTGCCGAACGCGGTGAACAGCAGCGGCGCGGTTTCGCCGCTGATCCGCGCCAGCGCCAGCAGCACGCCGGTGATGATGCCCGAGCGCGCCGCGCGGATCAGGATCTGCAGGGTCAGCTTCCACTGCGGCACGCCCAGCGACAGCGCCGCCTCGCGCAGGGTGGACGGCACCAGCCGCAGCATCTCGTCGGTGGTGCGCACGATCACCGGCAGCGCGATCAGCGCCAGCGCCACGCCGCCGGCGAAGCCGGAGAAGGTGGTGTTGCCGTGGGTGAGGGCGGTGCTCGGCAGCACGATGATGGTGTAGACGAACAGGCCCATCACGATCGACGGCGCCGACAGCAGGATGTCGTTGAGGAAGCGGATCGACTCGCCCAGCTTCGTGCGGTTGGCGTACTCGGCCAGCCAGGTGCCGGCCAGCACGCCGATCGGCGTGGCGATGCCGATGCCGATGAAGTTGATGATCAGGCTGCCGGCCATCGAGTTCAGCAGACCGCCGTTCTCGCCATAGGCGGTGATTTTCGTGAACAGCTTCAGGTCAAGCGCGCCGATGCCCTGGCGCAGCGTTTCCCACAGGATCCAGGCCAGGAACGCCAGCCCCACCAGGGTGGCCAGCATGCTCATGGTCATCGCCAGCGCATTGGTGATCCGCCGGCGCAGGTAGAGCGCGTTCATCAGCGCCCCTCCTTGCTCGCCAGGCGGCGCAGCATCAGGCGCGCGATCAGCAGCACGATGAAGGTGACCACGAACAGCAGGAAGGCCAGCGCCATCAGCGCGGATTTCTGCAGGCCGGCCGCCTCGCTGAACTGGTTGGCGATGGTCGAGGCGATCGAGGTGCCGGGATCGAGCAGCGAGGCCGACAACTGCATCGCGTTGCCGAGCACGAAGGTCACCGCCATCGTCTCGCCCAGCGCGCGGCCGAGGCCGAGGAAGATGCCGCCGATCACCGCCGAGCGGGTGTACGGCAGCACGATGTCCCACGATACCTCCCAGGTGCTGGAACCCAGCGCATAGGCCGATTCCTTCAGCCGCGTCGGCACGGTCTGGAACACCTCGCGCATCACCGAGGAGATGAACGGAATGATCATGATGGCCAGCACGATGCCGGCAACCAGGATGCTGGCGCCGAACGGATAGTCGCTGCCGAACAGCTTGCCGACGAACGGCACGTGCGCGGCCACCCATGACAGCTGGCCGTCGTCGGGCTGGTTGCCGAGGTTGTTGGTCAGCCATGGCTTGACGTGTTCGGCAAAGAACGGGGCAAAGATGAAAAGCCCCCACATGCCGTAGATGATCGAGGGGATGCCGGCCAGCAGTTCGATCGCCGAGGCCACCGGCGTGCGCAGCCAGGCCGGCGCCACTTCGGAAAGGTAGACCGCTATGCCGAAGCTGATCGGCACCGCGATCAACAACGCGATGAACGAGGTGGCCAGGGTGCCGTAGACCGGCACCAGGGCGCCGTAGACCTCGTTGCCCGGGTCCCATTCGGAGCTGACCAGGAAATGCCAGCCGAACGTGGCGAAGGCATCGCGCCCGCCCCACAGCGTGGCCGCGGCGGCGCCGAGCAGGGACGCCAGCACCAGCAGCGCGCAGGCCTTCAACAGCCAGCGGAACAGCCGCTCGTGACGGGCGTCGCGGCGGCTGCGCTGTTCGAGGATGTCGGTGGTGGCAGTCGTCATGCGGAATTCTTTGACCGGCTCATGATGAAACAAACCCCGTTCGCCACGAGCGTAGCGCAGCGGAGTCGAAGGATGGTCCCCTTCGACTCCGACCCTGCGACCATGCACTCAGGGCGAACGGGGTGGGCGGTGGCTTCGATCAAGCCATCAATGCTTGAACTCGGTCGCCCAGTACGTCTCGATCTGGCTGACCAGCGACGCCGGCAGCGGCACGTAGTCGAGTTCGCTGGCGGCCTGCTGGCCGTGCTCCAGGGCGGACTTGAAGAAGTCGAACGCCACCTTGGTGTTCGTCGCGTTCTTCGGGTTCTTGTACATGATCATCCACACCGTGGCGGCGATCGGCCAGGCATGCTCGCCCGGGGCGTTGGTCATGATCAGGTTGAAGTCCTTGGCGCTGGCCCAGTCGGCGGTGGCGGCCGCGGCGGCGAAGCTGTCCGCGTTGGGCGACACGACGTGTCCGCTGGCGTTCTTCATCTCGACCCAGCTGATCTTGTTCTTCACCGCGTAGGCGTACTCGACGTAGCCGATCGAACCCTTGATCTGCTTGACGTACTGCGACACGCCCTCGTTGCCCTTGCCGCCCACGCCGGTCGGCCAATCCACGGCGGTGCCGAACTTCACCTTGCTGGCCCACTCCGGGCTGACCTTGGACAGGTAGTTGGTGAAGTTGAACGAGGTACCCGAACCGTCCGAGCGATGCACCACGGTGATCTTGCCGGCGGGCAGGCTGAGGCCCGCGTTCAGCGCGGCGATCTTCGGGTCATTCCAGTTCTTGATCTTGCCCAGGAAGATGTCGGCCAGGGTGGTGCCGTCCAGCTTGATCTGGCCGGCCTTCACGCCGGAGATGTTGACCACCGGCACGATGCCGCCGACCACCAGCGGAAACTGGCCGAGACCGTACTTCTGCAGGTCTGCAGTCTTCATCGGCGCGTCGGAGGCGCCGAAGTCGATGGTGCCTTCCTTGATCTGGGCGATGCCGGCACCGGAGCCGACCGACTGGTAGTTGAGGCGGTTGCCGGTCTTCTCGGCGTACGCGGCCGACCACTTGGACATGATCGGGTAGACGAAGCTGGAACCGGCGCCGGTGATGTCGGTGGCATGGGCGGCCGTCATGCCGAAGGTGGAGGCCACGGCGAACGTGGCCACGGCGGCGAGCCGGACAGGAAGCTTGCGGAAGGTCGACATGGGTGCTCCTTTCGAGTGAGGTCGGATGAGACCCCGCCATTTCAGGCATTTCGTGTTGCCATTGAATGAAATGAATGTTGCAGAAAGATGACAGCCCCTGCGACAGTGCCGCCGGGCTGCGCGCCGCGAGTGTCTCGAATCTGTCATGTCAATGGCATCCAGCCGTAAAAGTCCGTCTGCAAACTTTTAACCAATCGCCGGCCAGACCCCCTCCGGGCCGGGCGGCGATCCAGCGATTTTCCACCTAACTTGCGGAGAAAGACATGCGTTCCAAACTGATTGCGGTGGCGATTGCCGCCGGCCTCGGGGTTGCCAGCTTCACGGCCGCGGCCGCGCCGCAGAACCGGACGTCGGCGACCACCAACGCCGAAGTCGAGTTGCTGAAGGCCCAGCTCGCCGCACTGCAGGCCAAGGTGGACGAACTGGAGCAGCGCACCGATGCGCAGTCCGACATCAACGTCAGCACCGGCCAGGCGGTGGAGCAGGCCACGACGGTGACCAAGAAGCTCGCCTCGCTGGAGAAGCTGGTCAACAACACCAAGCTGTCCGGCCGGATGTACTTCGACTTCACCAACATCGACCAGAAGGACAGCGACAGCGGCAAGACCGACAAGTCCGGCGTCGGCCTGGACGTGAAGCGCTTCTACCTCGGCGTCGACCACAAGTTCAACGACATCTGGTCGCTCAGCCTGACCACCGATTTCAACTACTCCAGCAGCGACGGCCAGACCAGCCTGTTCGTCAAGAAGGCCTATGTGCAGGGCAAGTTCGACGACGCGGCGGTGCTGCGCATCGGTTCCACCGACATGCCGTGGATTCCGTTCGCCGAGAAGTACTACGGTTTCCGCTACGTCGAGAACACCCTCACCGACCGCCTGAAGTACGGCAACTCGGCGGACTGGGGCCTGCACCTGGGCGGCGACATCGGCGCCAGCAAGTCGTTCAACTATGCGGTGGCGGTGGTCAACGGCCGCGGCTACAAGAACCCGGGCCGCAGCAAGGGCGTGGATTTCGAGGGCCGCATCGGCTTCGTGCCGTTCGAGAACATGGTGGTGGCGGTCGGCGGCTACCGCGGCCACCGCGGCCAGGAGACCGAGAACGTCAACGCCGTGAACACGGCCGAGCGCGGCGACATCATGGTCGCCTATGCCAGCGACGCGTTCCGCCTCGGCGCCGAGTACTTCACGGCCAAGAACTGGAACAACGTGCTCACCACCGCCACCGACAAGGCCGATGGCTACTCGCTGTGGGGCAGCGTGGCGGTGGCCGACGACGTGAGTCTGTTCGCCCGCTACGACAACGCCAAGCTCAGCAAGACGCTGGATGGCGCCAACAAGAACGTCTACTACAACGCCGGCGTCGAGTACCAGGTGACCAAGGGCTTCAAGCTGGCCGGCGTGTGGAAGCACGAGAAGGCCGACAAGACGGTCGGCACGCCGGTGCCGCCGCACGTGCGCAACGTGAAAACCAACGAGATCGGCGTGTTCAGCGAAGTGCGCTTCTGAACCCCGGGCCGCCGCGGCAGTCCGCGGCGGTGCGGTGGGGCAAACGGTTATCGTGAGGGAGTTCCACCCCAGGGATGGAGAGCGGCGGGCCCGGATGCCCGCCGTTTCTTTTTGCACTGACTGGCGAATGCCAGCAAGTTCGGAAGACAGGTTTACGTCGCCGGAATACCGTGCGCGCTGAGCGTAGCTTGCGGAAGCAGGCGCACGCGGGGAGTGGTCATGGATGGCCACGGCCCTGAGGAGCGAGGAAGTCGAAGCGCCTGGCCTCGGCGCCCTTCGACTTCGGCCCTTCGGGCCTGCGCTCAGGGTGAACGGGTAGTTTGCCGGGCTGAGTTGCCCAGTGAGAGTTGTTTTGTCGACAACCTCTCAGGCCTTGTACTGCTCCAGCAGCCAGCCCTGCGCCGAGTGCGCCGGCGCATCGCCCGGCGTGGCGCGCCGGTACTGGCCGTCGGCGTCCAGCAGCCAGGCCTGCAGGTTGTCGTCCAGGTAGTTCTGCAGCGTTTCGCGGAACACGCGCGCGGCAAGTCGGGGGTCGCGTATCGGAAAGCAGACCTCCACGCGCCGCAGCAGATTGCGCTCCATCCAGTCCGCCGACGAGCCGTAGATTTCGGCATCGCCGCCGTTGGCGAACCAGTACACGCGGCTGTGTTCGAGGAAGCGGCCCAGGATCGAACGCACGCGGATGCGCTCGGAAACCCCGGGCAGGCCGGGGCGCAGGATGCACGCGCCGCGCATGATCAGGTCGATCTCGACGCCGGCGCAGGAGGCGCGGTAGAGCGCGGCGACCATGGAGGGTTCGTTCAGCGCGTTCATGCGCGCGATGATCCGCGCCGGCTTGCCCGCGCGCGCGTGGTCGATCTCGCGCTCGACCAGGGCGAGCAGGCCGCGGTGCAGGCTGAAAGGCGACTGCAGCACGTGTTCCAGTTCGATCGTCGGCCCGAGGCTGCACAGCTGCTGGAAGATCCGGCCCACGTCGGCGCAGATGCCGGGGTCGCGGGTCATCAGGCCGATGTCGGTGTACAGCCGGCTGGTGGCCAGGTGGTAGTTGCCGGTGGACAGATGCGCATAGCGGCACAGCACGCCCTGTTCGCGGCGCACGACCAGCAGCATCTTGGCGTGGGTCTTGTAACCGACGACGCCGTACACGACCTGCACGCCGGCCTCCTGCAGGCGGTCGGCCAGGTGGATGTTCGCCTCCTCGTCGAAGCGGGCGCGCAGCTCGATGACCGCCGTCACCTCCTTGCCGGAGCGGGCCGCGTCGGCCAGGTAGCCGACCAGCGGCGAATCCTCGCCGACGCGGTACAGCGTCTGCCGGATCGCCAGCACGTCGGCGTCCGTGCTGGCCTGGCGCAGCAGTTCGAGCACGGGCGTGAACGATTCGAACGGGCGGTGCAGCAGCAGGTCGCCCTGGCTGATGGTGTCGAACATGCCGGCGTCGGCCGTGATGGCGCGCGGCAGCGCCGGCACGAACGGCGGATACTTCAGGTCAGGGCGATCGACCATGTCGTAGACCGCCGACGCGCGATGCAGGTTGACCGGGCCGCTGCACAGGTACACGTCGGCATCGGTCAGGCCGAAGTTCACCAGCAGCATCTGCCGCACCTCGGGAGTGCAGTCCTCGCCGAGCTCGAGCCGCACCGCCTCGGCGTAGCCGCGCTCGCGCAGTTCCATGCTCAGCACGCGCGCCAGGTTCTCGGTGTCGTCTTCTTCCAGCTCCAGTTCGGAATCGCGCGTCACGCGGAACTGGCAGGCGCCGTGGATCGTCATGCCGGGAAACATCGCGTCGGCGAACCTCTCCAGCAAGGTGGAGAGGAACACGAACTGGTGCGGCGCGCCGGCGACTTCCGGCGGCAGGCGGATCACGCGCGGCAGCGAGCGGGGTGCGCGCACCACCGCGACATTGCCCTCGCGGCCGAAGGCGTCCTCGCCGTGCAGCACCACCGCCACGTTGAGACTCTTGTTGAGTATCCGCGGAAAGGGATGGGCCGAGTTCAGGCCCAGCGGCGACAGCACCGGCAGGATCTCGCGCTCGAAGTACGCGCGCGCCCAGCGCGTCTGCGCGGGCGACCACGGCACGCCGTCGATGAAGGCGATGCCCTCGCGGGCCAGCGCCGGGCGCAGCTCGTCGTGCCAGGTTTCGTACTGGGCGTGCATCAGTCGGGTGGCGTGCCCGCGCACCCGCGCGAGGACTTCGGTCAGCGGCATGCCATCCGGGCCCGGGCGCGCGTCGCCGTAGGCGATCCAGTGCCTGAGGCGGGCCACGCGCACCTCGAAGAACTCGTCGAGGTTGCGCACCGAGATGCACAGGAAGTGCAGCCTTTCCAGCAGCGGCACCGTGGCGGCGCGCGCCTGGGCCAGCACCCGGGCATTGAATTCGAGCGCCGAAAGTTCGTGGTTGAGGTACAGCTCCGCGGCGCGGAAGTCCATGCCAGCCGATGCGGTGGCGTCCTGCGATGCATGCGCTGGATTCGTCATGGGTTCGTGCTGGCGGGTGGAAGCTGGCGGCGCGCCGGGGCAAGCTGCGGCATGCCGCCGGGGCACTGGAGATTGAAGCATCACTGCGTGACGTTTCGGTGACAGTCGCCGGAGACTGTCATCGAGGCGTCTTCAATTGGCGAGGAGCGCGGTGGTCAGCAGCGAATCGACCCACAGCGAGCCGCCGCCGAGCAGTGCGCCGAGCACCACACCGGCGAGTACGTCGCTAGGGTAGTGCAGGCCCAGCACCACGCGCGACATCGCCACCAGCACGGCAAACGCCGTCAGCGGAAGGGCCAGCACGGGAAACCAGCTGACCGCGACGATGCCAAAGCTCACCGCATGCAGCGTGTGGCCGGATGGAAAGCTGAACTCGTCCAGCGGCGGCGCACGTGCGATCACCCCGCTGTGCACGCGGAACGGCCGCGGCCGCCGCGTGCGGCGCTTCAGCGTGCGGTACAGCAGCCACGCCACGATGCCGGTGCACGCCATCTGCAGTGCGGCGTGCCGGCCACGCCCGCCGGCACCGGCCGCCAGCACGGCCATCAGTCCATACCAGAGCCAGCCGTCGCCGAGGCGGCTGACCACGCCGAAGGTCCGGTGCACCGTGCGGCGCGCGGCCCAGCGGCTGGCGGCGTGGCACAGCAGCGCGTCCAGCGACGACGCGGCGGGTTCAGGCGACGGCGCGGAGACGGTCATCGGGGCAGGCGTGCAGCAGGGAAACCAGCAGGGTTTCGAACTCCGAGATCACCATGTCCGGCGGGCAACGCAGCGCCGCGCGCCGCGCATTGGCGCCGAGCATCCGCCGCACCGCCGAATCCATGCCGAGGCGGTAGGCCGAGGTGATGAAGCCACGGGTGTCCGACGGCGGAACCACCAGTCCCGAGACGCCGTCGGCGACGTGCTCCTGCGCCGCCGCGTGGTCGAACGCGACCACCGCCAGCCCCGACGCCATCGCTTCCAGCACCACGTTGCCGAAGGTCTCCGACAGGCTCGGGAACAGGAACACATCCGCACTGGCGTAGTGCGCTGCCAGTTCCATGCCGTGCCGGGTACCGACGAACAAGGCCTCCGGGCAGGCGCTGGCGAGCGCCGCGCGCTGCGGGCCGTCGCCGACCATCACCAGGCGCGCGGCGGGCGTGCGTGCCTGCAGCGCGCGGAACGCCTCCACGGCGAGGTTCAGGTTCTTCTCCGCGGCGAGCCGTCCGACGCACAGCAGTACCGGCGTCTCGTCATCCACGCCCCAGCTGCGGCGCAGCGCCGGATCGCGCCGCT